>Ga0182027_10000666_pt1 | contig 58741 bp, 52 predicted proteins | sample 712E1DmetaG_FD_121300 | JGI IMG/M metagenome (GOLD analysis project Ga0182027, IMG submission 121300) | Permafrost microbial communities from Stordalen Mire, Sweden - 712E1D metaG (Illumina Assembly) | ecosystem: Environmental > Terrestrial > Soil > Wetlands > Permafrost | place: Sweden...
AAGCGGATTGGCACATTATAATAAAACGGATGGTTGCTTAAAAGCCGATATAACGTTATCGATGGGTGTTAAGAAATATAATTCTGTCTTCTGGGGCGGAAGAATCGTAAGCGGATTAAATGAAATAATGAACATAGGAATTCCTGTCTCGGAATTTGACAAAAGAAACGAACGCCGAATTTTCGAGATAGAAAAATCCGATGTCGAAAAATTTATACCTGTACGGAATATTCATTCGAATAAATATACTAATGGAAAGTTATTCGTCCTTTCCGGTTCGAAAGGTTTTACAGGTGCGGCTTATTTATGCTCACTTTCTGCTCTGAAATCGGGATGCGGAGCGGTTATACTCGGAATTCCCGATTCACTTTACCCGATAATGGGGAAAAAATTAAACGAAGTGATTATATTACCTTTAAATGAAACAAATGAAAAAAGTTTTTCTGATGAATCTTATGACAAAATTAAGGAAAAAATTAAATGGAGCAATACCTGTCTTATTGGTCCCGGAATCGGAAGGAATGAAGAGACACTTGGTCTGGTCAGAAAAATTATAAGAGAAAATGATATCAATTTAGTGCTTGATGCTGATGGATTATTTGCGTTCAGGGAATATTTAACATTGCTGAAAAATAAAAAAAATAAAATAATACTTACTCCGCACTACGGGGAATTTGCAAATCTTGCAGGTATTGATATTAATTATTTAAAAAATAATATTTACGAAGCCGCAACAGTTTTTGCAAAAAAATATGGCGTTATACTCGTTTTGAAAGATTCTCCGACTATAGTGACGGATGGAAAAGAATTTTTTATTAATTCTACCGGCAGAGAAAATCTTGCGACAGTCGGAAGCGGCGATGTACTTGCCGGAATTATTGCAAGTTTATATGCACAAACAAAAAATGCTGTGGGTAGTGCTGTTGCAGGTGTTTATGTGCACGGACTTTGCGGTGATATATTATATAACGAAACAGGCAGCAGTTCCACATTAGCTTCTGAACTGATAGATAAAATTTCAAAAGCAAAAAAAGAGATATTGAATTGATAAATAAATATAAATACCATATCCCTTTGATTTTTTTATTATGTGCAATTTTTGTTGAATCTTCATTCCCCTCAAGTTATTATCCAAAAATAGACTTCGAGCTGAGTGATAAAATTGTGCATATTATAATGTATTTTACTTTGTTTTTTTGCTTTTATTATTCTTTTGTAAATCAACATAAAAGCCGGATGCTTAATGTCTATGCCTTATTCTTTTCTGTTTTGTTTACGTCTTTATATGGAGCAAGTGATGAGCTTCATCAATATTTTGTTCCCAATCGTTCCTGTGACTTTTATGACTGGCTGGCTGATTCTATCGGAGCTGTTATGGCTCTGATTACAATATATTTATTAACAAAATTTTATAAACCTTTTAACCGTTTTATTTTGAGGACAAATGATACATCTAAGTGATTTTGTAAATATCGTTCCGATTCTCATTATTGTTGTTGCAGCAATACTGACTATTCTGATAGATGTAATATTTAAGAATGGACAAAAAATTACCCTGTCAGTTTGCATTATTTCTGTGATATCGGCAATCATAACATCTTTTAATTATCTGAACAAGGAAATTGTTACTTTTAATGAGTTTTTGAGAATTAATGATGTTGTAATTTCTTTTTCGGTAATAATTTATGTTTCTTTTGTCATAACTTTACTTTCTTCCAAATCATATATAGAGAGAGAAGAAATTAATTTCGGTGAATATTATACACTTTTAATGTTCGCCTTATTTGGTATGCAATTAATGATATTTGCCAATGACCTTCTTATAATATTTCTCGGCTTGGAACTCATGTCAATATGTTTTTATATTCTTGCAGGATTTTTAAGAAAAAGAATGAAATCAAATGAGAGCTCTTTAAAATATTTTTTGCTCGGAGCTTTTATGACGGGGTTTTTGCTTTATGGAATTTCTTTAATTTACGGAGTTACAGGAACAACAAACGTTGCAAAGATTTTTACAAATTCAGGTGTGTTTAAAAACACTGTATTTCTGATTGGAACCGGATTGTTTGCGATAGGATTTTTCTTTAAAATGGGAATGTTTCCTTTTCAAATGTGGATTCCCGATGTATATGAAGGGTCGCCTACGATAATTTCCGGAATGATGTCCACAGCGGGAAAAATTGCAGCTGTTGGAACAATTGCTCCTATTTTGATTTCTTTAAATCTTCCGGAATTCAAATTATTTTTGTCTTTAATTGCGTTTTTAACAATGCTTTTTGGAAATATAATAGCGCTGTCACAGGTTAATATTAAGCGTTTGCTCGCTTATTCTTCAATTGCAAGCGCAGGATATATTATGGTTGCAATAGCTTCTTTGAATGATTTTGCTCTCCGTGGTATCGGATTTTACCTCGCTGCTTATACATTCGTGCAGTTAGGTTCTTTCATTCTTGTTTCATTAATGGAAAAAAGTTCGGAAGATAAAAAAGATTATTTAAATGTAAATATTGAAAATTATAAGGGACTTGCAAAAAATAATCCTTTGTTCGCAATTTTATTTACTTTGTTCCTGTTTTCTTTAGGTGGAATTCCTCCATTGGCAGGTTTCTGGGGTAAATATTATCTTTTTTATTCTGCAATTAAATCGGATTTAATCTGGATTTCAATTGTTGCTATTCTTCTTAGTGTTGTTTCAATATACTACTATCTTAAAATTATAGTTTATATGTGGTTTTATGAATCAACGGATAATATTAAAATTAAATTTTCTCCTCTCAGTCATATTGCTTTAATGTTATGTGCTTCAGGGACGATATTATTTGGAATTTACCCTCAACTGTTTTTTACAATTTTTAAAATGGTTGTAAAATAATTTACAGCCGCTAAATATTCAAAAATGTATTTGCTTTTAATGTTAAGTTTATTGTTTTCAAGTCCGGATTCTTCTTTTTTTAAAAAGAATGAATTGACAGGATTTAAAAATGCAATTTCCATTACATCGGACGGAAAAGGATTCTTATATGTACTGGATAATGAATCAAATGAAATTTCCAAAATTGACGATAAACTTAATATAATAAAAAAGGTCGGGAAGAAAGGATGGAATTCCGGTGAATTCGATTCTCCAACTTATATCGATGGTTCTTCGGGACTTGATTTGTACGTTTCGGACGGGAAGAATTATAGGGTGCAAAGATTTGATTTAAATTTAAGCTTCGTTACGTCATTAACAACTAATACCGTAACGTTTGATGATAAATTAAAATTTGATAATCCCGTTGCTTCCGTAATAGTAAACTCGAACAATTTGTATGTTGTTGACGGCGATAATAAAAGAATAGTAATATTCCAAAGCGGTTTGACTCCGTTAACTTCGTTCGGAGGATTTCAATCGGCAGAAACTCCGTTCGTAAAACCGATAAAAATCTTGAAGGATGGGAACAATTTGTTGTATATTCTGGATAAGATGCAAAATTCTGTTTTCGTTTATGATAGTTTTGGAAATTATATAAAAACATTCAATATTCAGAAATTAATTTCAATTTCTATTTATAATAATTTTTTATATTTTTTGACAGAAAATGAAATAATCTTATATGATTTATATAAAAAGGCATATGTGAATAAAATAGATATTTCTGAAAATTTCAAAGAAGTGATAAGTGATTTTTTAGTATACAGTGACAATGAATTTTTAATTTTAGAAAAAAATAAATTAGTTTTATATAATTTAATTAATTAGGAGGTAAAAAATGGCAAAAGGGTTAAACAAAGTAATGCTTATCGGGCATCTCGGAAAAGATCCTGAATTAAAATATACTGAAAAGGGTACGGCATATTGTACATTTTCGGTTGCCACTTCGGAATCTTATAAGGATGATAATGGAAACAGGGTCGATAAAACGGAATGGCATAATATTGTCGTGTGGCGGAAACTCGCGGAAATCTGCGGGCAGTATTTAAAAAAAGGCAGTAAGATATACTGTGAAGGAAAATTACAAACCGACAGTTATGAAAAAGATGGTGTAAAACGATATAGTACAAAGATTGTAATGACTGATATGTCTATGCTGGACTCCAAACCTGCAGGTGAAAAGACATTAGAAGAAGTTAGTGATAAAATAAATAAAGGCGAAGAAGAGAAAGACGATGATTTGCCTTTTTAATCAGAGATAAAAAAATATATATTAATTGCTTTTATTAAAATATTGTAAAACTTATGAAAAAGTTAATTTTGATTATTGTTTTTCTATTTTATGCCGGAATTGGATTTGCACAATTCGGAGATCTACTTAAGAAAGTAACACGGGTAACTACTTTGAGTGAAGAGGAAGCGATAACAACAAGCATAAAGGATGCATATCCTGTTGCTTTTTGGCTTGATGAACTCGATAAAACTTCTTCACCTGCGATATCAGATGATTATTCTTTTAATCTGGCTCCCGGATATTACAGGTTTTCGTTACAGACGTATTGTTTGCATGCAGGCACATACGCTCCGACTCAGGGAAGCGGATATTTGATAGCACCACTTTTAGGTAAAAAAAATAATCTGGTTAGTTCAATCCTCCAACGTTCCGCCGATCATTCGGAAATACAGCAGCAAGATGTGCAGCTGCTTATCTGGGATGTTGAAGCAGAATGTAAATTCAGTAACCTCCCGGTTGATTTTCAATCGAGGGTAAAACCATTATTAACTAATGAAGATATTGCTTTAATGGAAGTTGATGTTAAAGACATAGCTTCATCTTTACTGCCTGATAATTTAAAAGAACTCGCGCAGTATTATAGTAACCTTAGAGGTAAACTTGTTAATCCCGCAAGTTCTTATGAAGATATTGAGAGTTATGCTGTTCGCTCCGGGATTCCGGTTTTAGGACCGGGAAGTAAAAATGTAAACCCTGGAAATTGGGCTGCCGCAGGAAATGGGTTTTATATGAGGTCGTTTCCTTATAGTTATCCGCATAGTGATATAGAAATATATCGTGTTCCTTTTGTAAATGTTAGTTACGACAATAAAGGTAGAATCACTTCCTGCTATGATAATGAAAATAAAATAGAAGTTACTTATGAGGATTCTCCCGGAAGCGATATGATTACATTTAACGGAAAGCAATATCCAATCTGGAGATTCAAAACTGTTCATTTAACGGGAACAGACATCAGCCAGGATTTGACTTTTGAAAACCAGGGATGGATTATACCGTCTAATTTTGGTAAGAAAAAAAATAATTCAGGTCAGGGAATAGTAATATATTCAAGAGACGGCGATCCTTCATTATCGGATTATAATTCAAGAAATTCTGACCACAATAGTTTTATGGACAAAATGGAAAATTATGTGAAAGAAAAACTTGGTGATAAATTTAACGAAAAAACTTTCGGAGATAATAAAGATACTAAAAGCCTCGACGACAGGAAACATTTTGATGAAGGAATGAAAGCGGCTTTAAGTGATGATTTGAAAGCAAAAGGTCAATGGATTGCAAAGAACACCGAATTAACTACAGATGCATGGAGGGACGCGGCTAATGCTCTTGCAGGAAATCAGGACGATGCTAACAGGGATAAAAATTCTAAGAAAAGATTCGATCCCTCAAACAGAGTCTCAGCTCCCGGAAATACTTCGATGCAGAGATTAGGTACATCAATAAGAGAATATAAAACGCAGTAATAAAACAAATTTTGATTCGCAGGTATTTTGAATCGGTAATTTTATCATTATTTAATCTTTTAGAGATAAAATTAAATCCATATTGGCAAGAAAAATTATAGGTTACAACGTTGGAGAGACTGTGCGATAACGCTTCCTAAGGTCCTTGTCATTCCAGCGAAAGCTGGAATACAGACGAAATACCGGGTTTTTGTTTCACACTTTTTCTCAGATTTATCGTTTTCACACAGTCTCCGGAGTGTTGTAACCGGAGCATCTTGGTTCTGGCTTTGCCGGTTTATGTTATAATAATTGTACATTTATAATTGATAATTTATAATTGAATAAGTTATGCCCCCTGAAGAATTGATTGTTAAAGATAATATATTAACAATTCCGAACGTATTATCGGTATTAAGAATCATATTGTCTCCTATATTTGTTTACTTGTTCTTATCGGTTAACATAAATTACAAAGTGATATCCCTCATAATATTTTTTTTTGCTGTTTTAACCGATTGGTATGACGGATGGTATGCAAGAAAATATAAATCTATTTCAAAATTGGGAATTTTTTTAGACCCTCTCGCAGATAAAGTTTTAACTACTTTTGCTTTTTTGCTTTTCTTTGCGATTGGTATGATGCCTTTGTGGATGGTTTTGATAATTGCATTAAGAGACATTATAATTACTTTCTTAAGGTCTTATGATGAATATAAAGGTTTGATTATAAAGACATCCAATATCTCAAAAATAAAAACTTTCATTCAGATGGTTTACATATTTTTTGTTTTAGCTCTACTTCTTTATTCCTTTGAAATATCAGATTCGGTTTTAAAATTAAAAATTGACGAATTCCTGTTCCGCTCCGTATTTAATTATATCCTGATGCTCTTAGTGACTTTGCTGACATTGTATACCGGCATATCATATTTTATTGAAAAGAAATATTATGTAAAAAATGAAATTTATTAAAGAAAAAAAAATTGTAGATAATCAGGCGAAAGTTGATATATTCAGTAATATTTTTTCGAGTGTATTTTTTATCGGTTATATTCCCAGGGCGAGCGGCACATTTGGCAGTCTGTTCGCATTGCTTTTTTTCTTCATCCCGAATTTCAGTAATTTATTAATAATCATTCCCTGCACAATCATTATTTTTTTTATCGGAATTATTACTTCTGCAAATATGGTTAAGAAATATGGGGATGATCCGTCAGTCGTTGTAATAGACGAAGTAGCCGGAATGTGGGTTACAATTATAATATTGAAATTATTATTTTTGCAAACGGGAAATATAGGAATTATACCTTTGTTAATTTCGTTTTTTGCATTCAGGTTTTTTGATATAATAAAAATATTTCCTGTAACTTTTTTTGACAGGATGAAAAATGGATTTGGTATAATGACGGATGACGTAATGGCGGGGATTTATGCCGGAATTTCAAGCGGAATAATTTTATTGATATTAAAACAATTTATTAGTTATTAAATATTCGGATTATTTATGCTAAGGGTAAAATTAATTTCGATAGGTGACGAAATATTAATAGGACAAATTGTCAATTCTAATGCTTCGGTTATCAGCAGTAAATTATATTCTTCTGGCATACCTGTAGAAAAAGTTGTAACCATAGGTGATGCGGAAGAACCGCTTTTAAAAGAACTCGGAGATTCTCTGAATAATTTTGATATAACTATAATTACAGGCGGATTGGGACCTACTCATGATGATTTGACTAAACCTGTTTTAGTGAAATTTTTTAACGATGAATTAATTTCGGATGAAAAAGTTCTGATACATATAAAAGATTTTTTTGCTAAGCGGAATGTGAAAATGCCTGATGCAAATTTTGAACAGGCGCTCGTGCCGCGGAATTCCCGGATAATCTGGAACGCAAACGGAACAGCACCCGGTATCTGGATTGAAAAAAATGATAAAGTTATAATTGCATTGCCCGGTGTACCTCACGAGATGATTGTTATGATGGATAATGATGTTCTTAAATTGTTATATGATAAATTTTCGGGAAAAATTAATAATAACCTTAAAAGCAAAACCATATTAACAACCGGAATCGGCGAATCTGTTCTTGCTGAGATGATAGGAGATGTAGGTACTTTCATAGGCGATTGTAAACTTGCATTTCTTCCTTCTCCGTATGGTGTTAGATTAAGAATAGATGCAAATGGAAAATCCGAAAAAGAATCTTACGATAAAATTTATGCAATCGAAAATAAGCTTAAAAATAAAATCGGAAAATATATTTACGGGGAAAATTCGGATATACTCGAAAAAATCGTCGGCGATTTATTAAAGAAAAAAAATCTCTCTTTATCCGTAGCAGAATCCTGCACGGGCGGATTGATATCTTCCAGATTAACTGATAAAAGCGGCAGTTCGGAATATTTTAAGGGAGGTATCTGTACTTATTCAAATTATTCGAAAATATATTTACTCGATGTAAACATTCTAACGATTGAAAAACTCGGTGCTGTCAACGAAGAAACTGCTATTGAAATGGCTTTAAATGTTAAAGCTAAATTTCAATCTGATATTGGTATTTCAACGACCGGAATTGCCGGACCAACGGGCGGAACACCGGACAAGCCTGTAGGGCTGGTCTGGATTGGCTATTCCGATAACGAAAAAACTTTTGCCAGAAAATTTTTATTTGGAGACAATCGAAATATAGTGAAAATCCGAGCTTCACAAATGGCTCTGGAAATATTACGTCAAAAATTGATTTAATTTTTTATCGAAATTACAATTAACCGGATTCGTTGTATACTTATTTAAAAGTTGCAATTTTTCAATACTTCTTTTATATTTACTAAATTCTTATTCAATAACATAAATTATATACTTTATGAGAAACTTTATAAAAAATTCGAGTAAAGCGAAAATTAATTTCGCTTTGATATTGTTTCTGTCGATAGCGGGTGTAATCTTGTTCCAGGCACAACAGTTTAACCCAAAACCAGGTGATAATGACCCAAGATTTGACCAACCAACTAATAAATATTTAACAACATTTAAAACACCTCGTACTATAGATCAAAAAGACATAATTACCAGTTCGGATGGCTATGATAATTTTGACGTAGGTGTTGATAATTCAGAAATGAATATGGTTAATAACCCGATGAATCCATTGCAATATTTCTTTGGGGTTAATCTGGGTGGATTGAATGCCCGTTATACCACGAATGGCGGGCTTAACTGGTCCATCAGTACTATAACATATTATACCCCTTATTGTGACCCTTGGACAGCTGCAGACAGTGTAGGAAATCTTTATTACAGCTATCTCGGTTTATCCGGCGGAAATTATATTAACAAATCAACCAATTTTGGCGTTAGTTTTGGTACTGCTGTTTATGCTGTAGCTTGTACTGATAGAAATTCTATTGCTACCGATTTTACCGGTGGACCTTATGCAGGATATGTGTATGCAACCGGTTGGTCAACCTGTAATTTTGCAAGAAGCACCGACCATGGTGCAACCTTTACAACCACAGCATCCAATGTTTCAAATACAACTCCCGGAAATATGATTTGTATAGGACCGAGCCCGAACGGTTTGGTTCAGGGTGGAAGTGTTTATTGGGTTACAATTACCGGTTCCAACCCGGCACCTTCTACATATAATTTCTACCGTTCAACTGATGGTGGAGCAACAATGATATCGATGAGTACAGCAGCAATTTCACCGGGGTATGTAGGTACTTTAAATACACAATCAAGGCTTGTTATCAATAATGCTCGTACCAGACCCTATCCTATGATAGCCTGCGATAATAGTTACGGTCCGTATCGCGGAAGATTGTATTGCGTTTATGCCTCAAACGTTCCGGCAGGAAGTGGAAATAAACCTGATATAAAATTATGTTATTCAACTAATGGTGGAGCAACCTGGTCAGCAGAAATTATCGTAAATGACACTCCAAGTCCTACTTTGAGTGACCAGTGGTTCCCGGCTATTTGGTGCGAAAAAACTACAGGAAAACTTTATGTAAAATGGTATGATGACAGAGCTAATCCTTCTACTTATCAGACTGATGTATATGCCTCATATTCTACAAATGGGGGTGTAAATTGGGCTACAAGTCAAAGATTAACTAACGTAACATCAACTTATCCATGTCCTTCCTGTCCGGCAAATTATAATTGCTATATGGGAGATTATGACGGGATAACAGCAAATAAAAAAGTCGGATTTGCAGTATGGTATGATGCAAGAAATTGTAATTTTACAAATATGTGCTCTTATTTTCCGGATTATGCTGTGAAGTTAAGCCCTGCCACTGACTCATTAAGAGCCACCGGCGGAGATATAAATATTAAAATGGTTGTTCCATCTGTAAAATTATATTCTGATACTGTGCTTATTTCTGCAACTATTACACCAACTCCCGCAACAGGGACCATTACGATAACTTATCCTAATGGTCAGTCACTCGCACATTTCCCGGATTCATTAAGAATCAGGCTTCAGGCGGCGGGTGGAGTTTCTCCGGGTACTTATACGTTAAATGTTGTAACAAATGGACCTAACGGTACTCCTGTTCACGTAAGAGCAGCAACCATAATTGTTGGTAATACTGTCTCAGGTGTAATAACAACGAACGAACTTCCTGACAAATGGAATCTCTATCAAAATTATCCGAATCCGTTTAATCCGACGACGAAGATATATTATTCAATTATGAATCCAACTGATGTTAAGTTTACTATCTTTGATATTTCAGGTAGAAGAGTTACCGAATTGAATCTTGGAAAACAGGAAGTCGGTAAACATAATTTCATATTTAATGGTGATAATTTATCCTCAGGAGTGTATTTCTATAAAATAGAAGCCGGTGATTTTAAAGATACGAAATCGATGATATTAATTAAATAAAATATTTTTTCGAATAAATATTAAGTATATAAAAAAGATTCCATCCTGATTGGGATGGAATCTTTTTTTTATATTAAAAATTTTCGTTTAATGTAAAACAGGTATGTACTTCTAAGTCATAGTTTTATTCATTTCATATAAAACTATCCCGACAGACGTAGCTAAATTGAGAGATTCACACTTCGAATAAGATTTAATTCTGATACCCGAATGCACAACTGATTTTTTAAGATTTACGGAAATACCATTAGCTTCATTCCCGAAAACAAACAAATATTTTTTTTCTTTTGAAAAAATATTTTCGTTTAATAAAATGTGCGAATCGAGCTTTGTAAAAAATATTTCATATCCGGATTTTCTGTAATTTTCCAGTTCAAAAGGCAAGTTCACATCACAATAAATATTTACATTGAAAATTGCTCCCTGAGATGCCCTTATCACTTTGGAATTATATAAATCAACTGAATTTTCACTTATAATTATTTCATTAACACCGAACCAATAACAGGTTCTTAAAATTGTACCAAGGTTACCCGGGTCATTGACGTTTTCCAATGCTACAACTACTTTCGATGCAGATTCTTTTCTAATCACATTTTGCGGCTGTTCTGGCATTTTTACTATTCCGATAATTCCCTGTGAATTTACAGTTTCGGTTAATTTTCTAAAATCAACACCGCTCAACGTTTCAATCGAAAATTCTGTTATTTTTTCCAGAAATATTTTATCATCGAAATCATTTCTTAATATAATTTTTTGTAATTTATCGGAGAAGTATTCGGAATTTAAACATTCCTCTATTAAGTGCTTCCCTTCAATAATAAATAACTTCTCAGAGTCTCTGTATTTTTTTTGTTTTAGTTTACCGATATATTTTAAATCATTAATATTCATATTTCTGAATAAATTTACCCTCTGTATTCCACAAAATTTTTATCAGTTTCATAAAGCTTAATTGAATAAAGTTTTACATTTTTCTTCTTAACTTTTGGCTCTAATATTTCCCAGAATTTAACCGCCATATTTTCCGTAGTCGGAATTATTCCTTTAAAAATGTCTATATCATTTAAAAATTTATGATCGACTTTATCGAGAATCTCTTTTTCAATTATCAGTTTTAATTTTTTCAAATCCATTACATATCCGCTGTCTTTTTCCGCTGTGCCGCATAGTGTAACCTCTATATAATAATTATGCCCGTGAAAATTATTGCACTTTCCGAATAACTGTACATTCCTTTTTGAAGATAATAATTTGTTTTCAAGTATATGTGAGGACGAAAAATGCTCTTTTCTTGTTATATATATCATACTGTTTTAATTAAAATTGTCTAAATACCTTATAACTTAAAAATGAAATTTTTTAGCTTAGTTTGAACTTTTTTAGATATTACATTAAAATATGATATAAATATAAAAATTAGTATTCAAAACGAATAATAATAATTATTTAAAAATAGAATTTTTTTATCATATTTGATTAATTTGAAACTAATTATATTAAAATACGTTAATTAAAATATAAGCTCTAATTAAAAAACCAATAATGAAAAAACTCATTTGTCTCGTACTGCTAATGTGCTGTTTTAGTATTACGTTAAAAGCACAGGAAGCCATTGATTTAAATAAAGCTTTACAAATAGCAATTAGTAATAATCCGACCCTGGCAACATTCAGAAACAACATTTCCATAGAACAATATAATATTCTGAGCGCTAAAGGTAATTTGTATCCGGATCTTTTATTTTCGGGAGGTTGGACAAGAAATATTACTAATAATTCCGGAGGAATAATTTATCAGAACGGAATTCCTTACTCATATCCGGCATCAAAAAATACATCAGATAATTTTAATTTGGGATTAAATTCTCAACTTCTTTTATTTAATGGGTTCTCTAATTATCAAAGTGTTGAACTTGAAAAGCAAACAGATCTTTCTATTAGATTGAATTTTGAAAAAAGTAAAAGGGATCTTATTATAAGTATTTACTCGGCATTTTTTGACGCAGTAAAAAAGGAAAAGATTATAGGCGTTAACCGTGAAAATTTAAAAACATCCCAGGACCAGTTGAATCAGATTCAGGAATTTGTTAATGTCGGGAAAAAAACTATATCGGATGTATATAAACAGGATGTCCTCGTAGCACAAAATGAACTTGCTCTCGAACAATCAAATAATGATTTCGAAAAAGCAAAGGTTACTCTTTTATTTACAATGAATGATAACATAAACAAACAGTATACAATAGATTCTAAAGATATTAAATCGGATTATACAATGCCGGAATTGAAAAGCATTGTTGACCAGTCATCCAATGTCGACGGGCTTGTAAAAACAGCAGTTGATTCCAGATACGATTACAAGAGTGCTATGCAGGATATAAAACTCGACCAGATAAGACTAAGTATTGCTAATAAAAATTTCTTTTATCCTACTTTGTCCGCGTTCGGAAATTATAATTATAATGGTACTGCTCTGCAAAATGTAACTGATAACAGAGCAATCTCATTCGGACTGACATTAAGTTACCCGATTTTCCAGGGATTTAGATATGACGTAATCGTTCAGATTGCAGAGGTAAATATAAAACAGAAGCAACAGGATATAGCACAACTGGAACAGCAAATAAGAAGTGATTTAAAGAAAGCAATTCTGGATTTGCAAACATCATACAAACAAGCAGAAATTCTTGAAGCAAATATTAAATCGGCAGAACAGGATGTTTTATTGTCACAGGAGAATTTCAGAATAGGTTTAGGGACTTTACTGGACGTTCAAACAGCAGTGACAAATTTAAACGGTTTATACATCAGCAGAATTACAGCTATTTATAATTTCCTTTTTGCTAAAAAACAAATCGAATATCTCTCAGGTCAATTGAACTATTAATATATAAATAAATAATTGCAAATTAAAATATTATATGGCAGACGAAAAAATTAATCCGAAACCGGTAATATCGGCGGTTAAAAAAAAGAAAAACAAAAAGAAAAAAATGCTATGGATTATATCCTTAGTATTGGTGGCAATTATAGTAATCTCAGTGATTGTTTCAGGTAAAAAAGAAAAAATAATTGAAGTTCAAACTGAAAAAATCAAAAAACAAAATATCACACAGGTCGTCACTGCAACCGGTAAAGTGCAGTCAGAAACAAAAGTAAACATAAGCGCTGAAGTCAGTGGTGAAATTATCGCCCTTCCTTTTAAAGAGGGTGATGATGTAAAAAAAGGTGAATTACTTGTGAAGATTAGACCGGACGCGTATTATCCGCAGTTGAAGCAACAAACTGCGGGAGTAAAGGTGCAGGAAAGTAATTTACAGCTTCAGGAAGTAAATTTAAAAAAGAATGAACTCGATTTGAACAGAATAAAAGAACTTCATAAAAAAGGATTGGCTTCACAAAGTGACCTCGACAATTCCCAGGCAAGTTATGATGTAATGCTTGCACAGATACAAACTGCAAAAGCCCAGATTAATCAGCAAAAAGCCGCCGTTTCTTCGGTTGAATATGACATTTCCAAGACTACGATTTATGCACCAATGTCAGGAACGGTGACTCAGCTTAATAATGAATTAGGTGAAAAAGTGCTTGGTACAAGTTTTAATATGGGTAATCAAATCATGACTGTATCTGATTTATCTAAAATGGAATGCCAGGTTGATGTTGGAGAAACCGATGTAGCTTTAATCAGTTTGGGAGATACTGCAAAAATTCAGATAGATGCATTTCCGGATAAAGTATTTATCGGTTATGTTTATGAAATTGCGAATACGGCAACTGCAAAAGGAGTCGGAACCCAGGAAGAAGTTGTCAATTTTGTAGTCAAAATAAGAATATTTAATGAAGGTCAGGATTTAAGACCGGGTATGAGTTGTACGGTCGATATTGAAGTAGATAAAAAAGATAACGTCATTTCAGTACCTATTCAATCCGTCACGACCCGCGAAGAAGATACGGTTAAATCATTTGCAGGCGGAAATGATAAAGATAAAGCTCCTGATAATTTGACTAATTCGAAAGAAACAAAATCTCTTAAGAAAATTAAACCTAAAGAAGTCGTATTTGTTATTGAAAACGGGGTAGCAAAAAAGAAAGAAGTGAAAACAGGAATTAGTAATGATACATATATTGAAATAACCGAAGGATTAAATGAAGGTGATGAAGTTGTAAAAGGAAGCTTCAAAGCAATTAATAAAGACCTTGAGGATGGTGTGAAAATAAAAATCGATAACGAAAAGAAGAAATTAAAAATGGATTAAAATTTATTAATGGACAATCTAATTGAAATAAATAAAATAACTAAAGTTTACGAAATGGGTTCAGAGAAACTTTACGCATTGCGTGGAGTTGATTTGCATATCAGAAAAAACGAATACGTGGCTATTATGGGTCCTTCAGGCTCGGGAAAATCTACTCTTATGAATATCATCGGTTGCCTGGATACACCAACATCGGGAGATTATAAATTAAACGGAAAAGATGTGCACGATATGGATGATGATGAACTTGCAAGCATCAGGAATAAAGAAATCGGCTTCGTGTTTCAGACATTTAATTTGTTGCCAAGAAGTGATGCTCTTCATAATGTGGAATTACCTCTGATTTATTCCGGTGTCGCACGGTCTGAAAGGGTCCGCAGAGCCGAAGAGTCGCTGGAGAACGTCGGACTCGGAGACAGGATGAAACATAAACCAAACGAGTTATCCGGCGGTCAAAGACAGCGTGTTGCTGTTGCAAGAGCTTTAGTCAATAAACCTTCTATTATTCTTGCAGACGAACCAACAGGAAATCTCGATACGAAAACAGGAGACGAAATAATGAATTTGCTTGAAGAGTTGAACAAAAAAGGTAATACAATTATTCTGGTAACTCATGAAGAAGATATTGCTAAAAAAGCCCACAGGGTTGTTAAAATCAGGGATGGAATGATTGAATCCGACCAGAGTAATATATCATAAAATAGACACACTTGTTACCAAACTCCTTGTGAACTTTATCCTGATGAATATCAGGATTGTTTCAGGATTGTTTCAGGATTGGTAGCGATAATTATTAAAAAAAATATATAATTTGAATTTATTCGTAGAAATAAAAGAAAGTATTATAATAGCATTCAATGCAATCACTGCTCATAAAATGCGCTCCATTCTTGCCACACTCGGAATAGTAATCGGTATAACAGCGGTTACATTAATGCAAACTGCTATAGAAGGCATAAACAGGGCATTTGAGAGCAGTATATCTTCTATAGGCGCAGATGTTTTATATGTACAGAAATTTGAATGGTTCGGAAAAGAAGATTTTGATTACTACAGGAACAGAAAGGATATTACGATGCAGAATTTCGAATTCTTAAAAAAATATTGTCAGTCCGCAGATGCAATATGTCCTTCCGCAGGCTCCATGCAAACACTGCAATTCGGAAATTTAAATCTTGAAAATGTATTTGTAATTGGTACGGATGAGGAATATCAGAAAACATTGAGCCTTAACATGGATGACGGTAGATTTTATTCACAAAAAGAATCTGAAAGCGGTTATCCTGTTTGCGTTATCGGTATGGATGTTAAAAATGCTTTTTTCCAAAATCTTGACCCGATTGGTAAAACAATAAAAGTAGGTACATTTTCTTTTAGAGTCATCGGAGTTGTTGAAAAGCAGGGGAGTATGCTTGGTTTATTTAGTCTGGATAACAGAGTAATTATTCCGATAGAAAGATTCTTTAAATTATTTGGAACAAAAAGAAGTCTTTCAATTAATGTAAAAGCACACGATGTAAAAAGCATGGATGAAACCAAGGAAGAAGTTGCCTCTATAATGAGGAAAGCAAGAAGAATACCATTGGGCGGTAAAGATGACTTTGGTGTAAACCAGCAGTCTGCTTTCAGAGATACTTATGACCAGCTTACATCGTTGATTAAAATAATTGGTCTGTTAATTACTTCACTTTCGTTAGTAGTGGGTTCGGTTGGCATTGCAAATATTATGTTCGTTTCCGTTAAAGAGAGGACAAAAGAAATTGGAATTCGAAAAGCAATCGGTGCGAGAAAAAGGACAGTCCTATTGCAGTTTCTTGTTGAATCAACTGTCATTTGCTTGCTGGGTGGTGTTATCGGATTGGCAATCGCATTCCCGATTAGCCTGATTATTGATGCGTATGTTATGCCCACGGCAATGCCTTTGTGGGTGGTATTTTTAGGAATTTTTATTTCGCTGTTTTTCGGAGTCTTATCTGGGTTTTTCCCTGCGTTTAATGCAGCAAAAATGGACCCGGTCGATTCCCTGAGATATGAATAATAATTTTTTCCCCCCTCTCCTCTTAGGAGAGGAGATGGGGGAGAGGTTAAAATTTTTATTGATTAGTAAGATTTTAATAGTTGGCAAATGTTTATAAACAAAAAAGAATTATTTGTTCTTACTTTAACATTTAACATTTAACATTTAACATTGGAAAAGTGGTTTTCGCAGAAACAATAATATTATCGGTAAATACAATCAGAAGTAACAAACTTCGTTCGATACTTACTTTAGCAGGTATTGCAATCGGAGTATTTTCCATCATTGCAATTATGACTTTGCTCGATGCTTTACAGTCAGGCATAGAAGGTGGTCTGAGCCAGCTTGGAAGCAATACTTTCCAGGTGCAAAAATTTCCCGCGATGCAGTTTGGCGGTCCGGGTGCTATGGCAAAATACAGAAACAGACCTGATATATCTTATGAACAGGGAATTCGCTTAATTGAAAAAGCTACTGTTTATAAATATATTTCCCTCGAAGATTATAAAAGCAGCAGAGTTTTTAAATACGGACAATATTCAACTAACCCGACTATGTCTATTGTGGGTGCACTTCCCGATTATCTTCCCTGCAATAACTACAATGTATTGTTAGGTCGATTTTTCACACAAAACGAAGTTGATATTGCTTCAAATGTCTGCGTCGTCGGAATGGAAGTAGTCAATAAACTATTTCCGAAAGAAAACCCGTTGGGTAAAAATATTATTCTCGATAAAAACGAATTCAGTATTGTAGGTGTGCTTGAATCTAAAGGAGAAATTTTCGGACAAAGTCAGGATAATCTCGCCCTTATTCCGATAACAAGAATGCAGGCAATTTACGGTAAAACCGACAGGTCAATTAACATTGCCGTGCAGGCTCCAAGCAAACAAACTTATGATGCTTGCGTTGAAAATGTAACGAGTGTAATGAGAGTTATCAGAAATGTAAAACCCGGTGAGGATAATAATTTTGAGATTTATTCGAATGAATCACTTATAAGTTCGGTTAATAGTTTTACAAAATATTTTAAATATGGTGCAGGGTTCATTTCCTTCATCGCTTTGCTCGCCGCAGGCATAGGGATTATGAATATTATGCTCGTCTCCGTAACTGAAAGAACAAAAGAAATTGGAATAAGAAAAGCCATTGGTGCAAAAAGTAAAACCATTCTCCATCAGTTTCTTATCGAAGCTATTATCTTATGCGAAATTGGAGGTGCCGCAGGAATTATTTTTGGAATTATGGCAGGTAATTTACTCGGTATTTATTTACATACAAGTGTTGTGATTCCTTACGACTGGGTTGTTATAGGACTCGCGATTTGTTCGATTGTCGGAATAATTTTTGGTGTCTACCCGGCGTACAAAGCCGCAAAGCTAAACCCAATCGACGCCCTGAGATACGAATAGAATTTTGTCATCCCCGAATGCTCCATGAATGTCATCCCCGAATGCTCCATGAATGTCATCCCCGAATGCCCCACGATTGTCATCCCCGAATGCTCCATGAATGTCATCCCCGAATGCTCCATGAATGTCATCCCCGAATGTTCCACGATTGTCATCCCCGAATGCTCCATGAATGTCATCCCCGAATGCTCCATGAATGTCATCCCCGAATGCTCCTGTCGGGGATCTCTGCAATAAGTTCTTAGCTGCTAATTATTTTCCAACCTTTTAACTTTTTAACCTTCTAACCTTCTAACCTTTTAACCTTTTAACCTTTTAACCTTTTAACCTTTTAACCTTCAAACCTTCAAACCTTCCAACCTTTTAACTTCTACTCCGAAACTATCATCAAAAACTCTCTAAGCACCTCATCTTTTATCTTTGGCAGTATGCTCCTTATATTTATTTTCGCCTTTCTCATTTTTAATAACATATTATTATCTTTTTTCCTGAAGAAAGAATATCCGTAGCTTCCTAATACTTGCAAAAGTCTGATAATCACGAAGTAATAATAATTATATATAAATTCATTTTTATTATATGAAATTTTTTTCCGCAGTTCTTTAATGTAGAAATTTAAAAGATAATGTCTCTCTTCACACGTTAAATCATGACTGCCGGAAAATAATAACGAAGCAACATCATATTCGGGCGAACCTTTCCTGCCCGACTGGTAATCTATATAATAAAGCATATTATTTCTGACCATAACATTTCTCGGCTGAAAATCCCTGTACATAAAGAGTTTCTTGCTTTTGTTCATTAATTTATCAGTAAGAAAATCAAGAGTTTTGGATTTTATCTTTTTGCCGGTTGAATTCTTAACGAACTTCAAATAATAATATTTCCAGAATTTATTGAAATCATATTCAACCTGGTATTTATCAAAATTTTTGGTTTCATAACAATAACTATAGTTGATATCATCTTTTCCTGCAACCTGAAATTTTACTAAATCTTTCAGAGTTTTTTCAAATAATGAGAGTATGAAACTGCGCGGTATTTTCTTTTCAATAATCACATTGAACAATGATTTATTCCCTAAATCTTCTTCGAGGTAAAATTTGCTGTCGGAGGATTTAATATATATTTCAGGTACATTTAAATTGTGTTTTCTGAACGTCTTGGTAAACTCGATAAATGCTATATTTTCTTTAATTTTTTTGTTGTATATCCCTATCGAGGTGTGATTATCTGATATTAATCTGTAAATCTTTCTATCCGAAACTCCTCCCGTAATTAAATTTATTTCCTTGGGAATTTCAGAAAATATCTCTTCGAATAATTTACTTAAAACTTTATGTATATTTTCCATTCTCTGCTCTTTAATATTCACTGTCCAAAAACGATAAAAAATAAATCTTATTTCGGATTAAACTACAAAATAAATATATCATAAAAAACAAATATAAATTTCTAATTCTTAATTCTTCTTACCCCTTTTAAGCAACTTAAAATAAATTCTGATTTTTCAATATAATAAAATTTCTATATTTGTGTCGGGGAGTCTCCTGCTCTTTAGGGACTCCCGACACAAAATTTTCAAATAACAAGTTGCTTCCTTTTTTAATAACGATTCATCGTTATTTGAGGCTCGTTCCCAATATCCTCCTGAACTTGTTTCAGGATTGGGAACGTAGAATTGACATCCGGTTACAACGCTTCCGAAAATTATGATAACCCCCCTCTCCTTCCAGGAGAGGGGGCAGGGGGTGAGGTTTTAATAGTAACCTAACTTTTAACTACTAACTATTAATTTCTTAATTTATAATTTTTTAAAAATATCTTTCAGCGCCTCCTCAATCCTCTCAAACTCAAACTTATACCCATTCTCCAATGCCTTCGCCGGCACAACTTTCTGCCCTGTCAATACATACTCAGCAAATTCACCAATTAATAATTTAAGCACAAATCCGGGCACGGTAAAAAGTGAAGGTCTTTTCAGAACCCTGCCTATAGCCTTGCAATAATCTTTGTTTGATACAGGATTTGGTGCAGTTGCATTTAAAGCGATATCGATGTTATTGTTTTCAATTGCAAAAATTATTAACCCGGCTACATCATTAATATGTATCCACGATACCCACTGTTTTCCGTCACCCTGTTTGCCGCCGAGAAATAATTTAAAAGGCAGTATAAGTTTCTTCAATGCGCCGTCATTCTCATCGAGAACAATTCCTGTTCTTATACAGACTGTTCTTACATAGTTTCTTCTTGCCTTCAGAGCAGTTGCTTCCCAGTCTTTGCAAAGCGAAGCAAGAAAATCATTACCCGCGGGCGAAGATTCATCAAGTTCCGAATTTTTATTGAGTCCGTAATAGCCAACAGCAGAAGCGCAGATAAACGATTTAGGTTTGTGTTTACATAATTTAATTACATCGATAATTCTTTGAGTAGTATTGATTCTGCTTTTAAATAAAATATCCTTGAATCCTTTATTCCACCTTTTCCCGCCTAACGATTCACCGGATAAATTTATTACACTCTTTGCAGAATCAAAAACCTCCACGCATGCCTGAAAATTCAGTTTATTCCAATCGATAAAATTAATATTACTTGAATGACTGAAAATATTTCTTGCCTTTTCAATATTGCGTGTAAGAATTACAACTTTATAATCTCTTTTCAATAATTCGGAAGTCAGTTTTCTCCCGATTAACCCCGTCGCTCCGTTTATAACAATTTTCTCAGACATAAGATGAAAAATTTGATTAACAAAATTGAACAATAAATAATGTACAAAACATTCCTCATTTTCACGGTAAAAAGAAAGTATATTATTTTCTATTATCTGTTTTTTTGTTATCTGTATTCTGTTTTTTGTTATCTGTTTTCTGTTTTTTGTTATCTGTTTTCTGTTTTTTGCTATTTGTTTTCTGTTATTTGTTTTCTGTAATGTCATCCCCGAATGTGCGTTCTTTGCATCCCGATGTTCTTTATCGGGGCTCCTGTCGGGGATCTCCTGCCTTATGGTTCATTATAAAAATTCACCTTTCCATTTTGTCATCCCTTTATTTGTGTCGGGGAGTCTCCTGTTCGTTCTTTGCATCCCGATTTGTCGGGATTAGGAATCTTACTAATCTTATTAATTTTATGAATCTTATTAATTTTACAAATTTTATAAATCTTTAATCAAAATAATCAGTGAAATCATATGAATCAGTGATTAAAGTTCTTTATACTCTCATTTAAAATGTTTAATTTTACTTTTAAATACATATTTAATTATATCTTAGAAGAAGCATATAAATATTGCGAAAGTGTCGCGAGAAGTCATTATGAAAATTTTCCGGTGGCTTCTTTCTTTATTCCGAAGAATAAAAGAAAATATATTTATAATATTTATGCTTTTGCAAGACTGGCGGATGATATTGCAGATTCGGATTCATTATCGCCGGTTGAAAAGACGATTAAACTTGATAAATTAGATAAAGAATTAAAGGACTGTTTTGAAAATGTGTATAATAATGAGAACAATGATCAGTTAAATATTTTTAAAGCTTTGCATAATACCGCTTTTGAACTGAATATAAACGCTGATGAATTTTCTAACTTGCTAAAAGCTTTTAAACAGGATGCAGTCAAACAAAGGTATGATAAATTCGAAGAGTTAATTGAGTATTCAAATTATTCCGCAAATCCGATTGGTCATCTTGTTTTAAATACTTTCGGATATCACTCGGAGAATGATGAAGAATTATTCAGACTGTCTGATAATATCTGCACCGGCTTGCAGCTTATTAATTTCTGGCAGGACGTCGGAAGAGACCTCGAGATTAACAGAATTTATATACCTTTTAAGGAAATGCAAAAATTTAATTATTCCGAAGAATTATTATTAAAGAAAATCGAAAATGATGATTTTATTAATTTGATTAAATCCTTGGTGGAGATGACTAAAGAAATATTTAATAAAGGAAAAGGTATTGAGAAAAAACTGACCGGAAGGCTGAAGCTTGAATTGAAAGCAATTTATAATGGAGGTAATGAAATTATTAAGAAGATTGAAAAAATTAATTATAAAGTTCTGAGTGGACGGGTTGAGATTAAAAAAAGCGATAAAATGAAATTGGTATTGAAGACGATTATAACTTGAAGAGCTTTAAACTTAAAGAACGCAAAGAAGAGCGAAGATTAAATATACGTTCGATTTCTAAGTGTACTTTTGGAGTGAAAAATAAGTCAGGAGATCCCCGACAGGAGCCCCGATAAAGAACATCGGGATGCAAAGAACGCACATTCGGGGATGACAATACTGAGGGTACAAAAATATTAATTAATATATGCCAGATTTGATAAACATAGATACACAACAGGTGATGAAGAATAGCAAAACCAATTTTCTATTCTCCACATTCCTGTTGTCTGAAGAAAAAAGGGAAGCATTGAAAACGATATATGCGTTTTGCAGAAAAACGGATGATATCGTGGATGAAGAGAATTCGACCACCGAACAGAAAAAAATTAATTTGAACCAATGGAAAAATGAATTAATAAAAACTTTTGAATCAGGCACAGATTATTTATTGCTTAAAGATTTAAATAATATTAAAATCAAATTCAAAATTCCTGATGAACCTTTTTTTGATTTAATAAAAGGAATGGAACTTGACCTTGTTCAAAACAGGTACAAAACTTTCGAAGACTTATATCAATATTGTTATTATGTTGCCTCAACCGTAGGACTGATGACAATCAGAATATTTGGTTTTACAAATGAAAAGACAATTGATTTTGCAATTAACCTCGGGATTGCATTTCAGCTCACAAATATTTTAAGGGATGTTCATAAAGATGCTTCTGTCGGTAGAATATACCTTCCGCTTGATGATTTATCTAAATTCAATTACAGAGAATCCGACTTAAAAGTAAAAGTAGTTAATGAGAATTTTAAATCATTAATGAAATTTGAAATCGCAAGAACAAATGAATATTATAAAAAAGCAAAATGTGACCTGGTGAAAGAGGACGAAAAAAATATGGTTCCTGCGCTTATAATGGAAAAAACGTACAGCAGGATATTAAAAAAAATTGAAGATGTTGATTACGATGTATTCAGTAAACCTGTTAGAATATCAGGAATAAATAAATTATTAATTGCAATTTCAGTTTTGCTCAAATATAAAATATTTGGTTGATAAATGGAAAATATGAATAATATATGACGCAAAGTGTAGGAATCATAGGAGGTGGTTTAGCGGGAATATCTTCAGCTGTATTTTTAAATGAAAAAGGTTTCGATGTCAGTTTATTTGAAGCATCTCCGAAGCTGGGCGGCAGAACTTACAGCTGGTACGATAATGATTCGGGACAATATCTGGATAACGGTCAGCATATATTAGCCGGATGGTATGAAAATACTTTTGATTTTTTAAATATTATCGGTTCATCAGATTTAATAGAAATCAAGAAGAACCTTGAAATTGATTTTTTAAATACTGAAAAAGGGCAATTTAAATTATATTGCCCGGATGTTTTCACTCCTCTGAATATATTTTTAGGTCTTTTGAAATTCAAGGGCTTTGGATTGAAAGATAAGTTTTCGATATTAAAGTTAAGAAAACTAATTAAAGCTAATTCTGGATTGCTTAAATATGATAATGCGAAAGAAATATTAATTAATATCGGGCAAACCGAAAACCTGTTTAAATATTTCTGGAATCCGTTTATCTATGCGGTTTTCAACACATCGGCTGAAAATGTGTCCGCTAAGATATTTACCGATATGATAAAAAAAGGGCTCGAAACAAAATTTAGTTCAGCATTGCTGATTCCAAAAACAGACCTGAACGAATTGTTTATTAATCCGTCTGAAAATTATTTTAAGCAGAATTCAGTTAAGTTTAAAAAAAATACAAGGATTAATAAAATTCTGATTGAGAACGAAAAGGTCAAAAGCCTGGTATTGGAAAACGGAAATGAAATGTTCTTTGATTATTATGTATCGGCAGTGCCTTTTTACTCATTTAATAAATTATTTGCTTTTGATGATTTTAATAAATATTTTGTTGATACAGGAGGTTTAAAAAGCTCCACTATTATTTCCGTACACATATTTTTTGAAAACGATATAAATTATTGTTTTAAAGAATTAAGTGAAAAATTGATGATTGGACTGATAGGCACCACAGCTCAATGGATTTTCTTAAAAGGAGTAAAACATTTATCGATTGTAATCAGCGGTGCCGATGTATTGAAAAATAATATTTCCGAAATGAATAATGAGGACATATTTAATATTTGCAAAGCTGATTTGGCAAAGTGTATAGATGGTTTTGAAAAAATCAAAATATCGGGTTATAAGGTAATAAAAGAAAAAAGAGCAACATTCATACCCGATACGGAGAGTTTTAAATATAGAATATCCTGCACTTGCGGTTTAAAAAATTTTTTAGTAGCAGGGGACTGGACTGACACAGGCCTGCCCTCTACGATAGAAAGTGCGATATATAGTTCTAAAAAGTGTGTTAATGCTATAATAAAATGAAGAATCGTAAAACAGAATATGATAAAATACTCCCTCGGAATATGTATCGGAGCATCAACAATATCCTTCGTTAAAGCAAGTGATGATGATGGTTTTGTAAAAATTTTAGAAAAAATTTCAATACCACACGAAGGAAACCCCAAGAGTGTTTTGTTAAATTATTTTAATGAAAATGATTTAACAAATTATTCTGTTATTGCCACAGGCAGAAAATTCAAAAACCTCATCAATTCAATTTCAGTTTCAGAGCCCGAAGCTATAGAAGAATCAATTAAATTTTTAAAATTAACAGGAAAAGAGTATGCACTTGCAAGCCTTGGCGGTGAAAATTTTATTGTTTACTGCATAGACGAAAAAGGTAATGTAACGAACGTTATAACGGGTAATAAGTGCGCCTCAGGTACGGGCGAGTTTTTCCTTCAGCAAATCAGAAGAATGGATTTATCTGCCGGTGAAGCTATTGAACTTTCGGAAAACGGAAATCCGTACATAGTTTCCGGTCGGTGCAGCGTCTTTTGTAAAAGCGATTGCACTCACGCATTGAACAAAGGAATTCCAAAAGGAAATGTTGTTTCGGGTCTCTCTAAGATGATTGCAAATAAAACAATCGAACTTCTTACAAAACAAAAATCCAATAGAGTTGTATTGCTCGGCGGCGTATCACACAACAGAAGTGTAGTAAATTATATACGAGAAAAATATCCTGACGTATCTGTTCTTAAAGAATCATCTTATTTTGAGGCACTCGGAGCAAGTCTGATAGGGCTAAAAAAATATTCAAAGCTGAATAAAAATAACATCTTTAAAAATCACACACACAACTTTCCACTATTAGAGCCAATTTCCAACGGTAAATCAAAAGTAATATTTAAATCTTTAATTAAAAGTAAAGCTAAAGAGGGTGACAAATGTATTATCGGACTTGATGTAGGCTCAACAACTACGAAAGCTGTTTTGATGAAAATGGATGATGATGCTTTTATTGCATCGGAATATTTAAGAACAAACGGAAATCCTATACAGGCATCGATTGAGTGTTACATTAAACTCAAAGAGCAAATAAACTGTAATGTAGAAATAATCGGATTGGGTACGACGGGCTCAGGCAGGCATATTTCAGCTTTGCACGCATTGACAAAGGGAGTTGTAAATGAAATTATCGCACACGCCGTTGCGGCGGCTTATTTTGATGAAGATGTCGATACTATTTTTGAGATTGGCGGGCAGGATGCAAAATATACTCATCTGACGAACGGTATTGCAAGTGATTATGCGATGAACGAAGCTTGCTCGGCGGGAACAGGCTCATTTTTGGAAGAAGCCTCAAAGGAAACTCTTAATATTTTTTATAAAGATATTGGTGACATAGCTTTTAAGGCAAAGAGCGCACTTAATTTTAATGACCAGTGCGCGGCATTTATTTCCAGCGATATTAAAAATGCTTCGCACGAAGGAGCATCAAAAGAAGATATTGTTGCAGGACTTGTTTATTCGATTTGTATGAATTATGTCAACCGTGTAAAAGGAAACAGACCTGTTGGTAAAAAAGTATTTATGCAGGGCGGAGTATGCTATAACAAAGCCGTGCCCTGTGCTATGGCGAACCTGATAAATAAAGAAATCATTGTGCCTCCCGAACCCGGATTAATGGGCGCTTTCGGCGTTGCTCTTGAAATTAAAAATAGAATAAATCTCGGGTTACTCGAAAAACAAATTTTCAATCTCGATAATTTAATTAACCGGGAATTTAAATACGGCAATGAATTTATTTGTGCGGGCGGAAAAGAAAAGTGCGACAGGAAATGCAGCATTGCTATGATAGAGGTCGAAGGCAAAAATTATCCGTTTGGTGGTGCCTGCAATAAATATTATAACGAAAGATTAAATATTAAATCCGATACCGGGAAACATAATCTCGTGACAATCAGGCAGGATTTAGTTTTTAAAAAATATTCTAAACCGGAAAAAACAAACTATGATTCGATTGCTTGTAATAATCGCAAGACGATTGGAATATCAAGAAGTTTATTAACAAATACTTTATACCCGCTTTATTATCATTATTTCACAAATCTTGGTCTGGAAACTGTATTGGCAGATAATATCGATGCTAAAGGCAGTGATAAAATTCAATCATCTTTTTGTTATCCGGTCGAAATATCTCACGGTTATTTTCAGAATTTGCTCGAAAAAAAAACAGATTATATTTTCCTGCCGCACATAACTCAAATGGAATCGCAAAGTGAAAATCGATATAACCGGTTGTGCGTCTTCGTACAGGGTGAATGTTATTTCCTTAAATCAACTTTTAGGGATGAAATTAAATCGAAATTAATTTCTCCTGTGATTGATTTCAGCCTCAAAGGAAATCACCTGAAAAATACATTTTCTGAAATAGCGAAGATGCTCGGTAAAAGCAAAAATTTATCCGACGATGCATTTGATTATGCGTTCGGAATATATTCTGATATGCAAAAAGACTTTAAATCAATCGGGGCAAAAGTGCTCAGGGAACTTGAAGAGGATAAGGATAAAATAGCTATGGTGCTTTTCGGAAGGTCGTATAATGCTTTTGCAAAAGAAGCGAATTTAAATATACCTCATAAATTTGCTTCAAAAAATATTACAATAATACCTCACGATTTCCTGCCTAACGATATAAGAAAATCTTATGAAAATATGTACTGGTACAGCGGTAACCAGATTTTATCGAATGCGAGACTTGTTGCGAAGCATAAACAATTGTTCGGAGTGTTCATAACAAATTTCTCCTGCGGTCCCGATTCTTTCATACTTTCGTATTTCAGAAGTATTATGGGAAGTAAACCTTCTCTTACCCTGGAACTCGACAGCCATTCTGCAGATGTGGGCGTGGATACAAGAATTGATGCGGCGCTCGATATTATAAAAAATTATAATACACTGGCAAAGAATAAAAAGAATCATTTTGAAATTAAAACTCATAAACCGCTTTCGATTATAAATCAAAATAATAAACTCTCCGTTGTTGATGAAAACAATAACACATTTAAATTGACTTCTCCTGAAGTTGAAGTTTTAATTCCTTCGATGGGTCATTTTAGCGCTGATGCATTTTCTGCAATTTGCCGTTCGATGAATATCAATTGCAGACCTTTGCCTGTTCCAACTTTTGATACATTAAAAGAGGGCAGGGGACTCACAACCTGTAAAGAATGTTTGCCGTTTATTTTGACAACCGGCTCTCTAACCGAATATCTTGAAAAATATCATGATGGGAAGAAAAAAATTTTGTTCTTCATGCCTCACGGATACGGACCTTGCAGGCAGGGACAATATATTATCATGCTCAAAGATATTATTAAAAAACTTAATTTAAGCAACGTCGGCGTTTTGTCTATGGATGATGAAAATGCTTTTGACGATTTCGGTTCTGATTTCTTCAAGAAACAATGGATTTCTATGATGATTGCAGATGTGATTCACGATATTGAAAATGTTATTTTTACACTTGCAAAAGATAAAGAGGAAGCAATTCAGATATTAAACAATGAGTGGTCTCAGATATTAAATACATTTGAAGAAGGAAAGATTAAAAATATTTTCTACCAACTTGAAAAATCAGCATTAAAATTATCTTCTATCGAGCTTAAAACTCCTTTATCGGAAGCTAAGATAATTTCTCTTGTTGGCGAAATATACGTCAGGCGTGAGGAATTTTCACGGGGTGAAGTCGTTAAATATCTAATAGATAATGGCTTTGTAGTTAAAACTGCCCCGATAACGGAATACGTATATTATACAAATTATATGTTAAAATATAATATTCTCGAAAAATCAAATCTTAAAAATAAATCACTTCTTTTAATAAAAGATAAAGTGCAGAGAAAGATAGAAAAAAAGATTAAGAAAATTCTCGAGAAATCTAATTTGTATAAATTTGAAATGATAGATATCGATAAGACAATTAATTTCGGTAAGCATCTTGTATCTGAAAAACTTATTGGTGAAGGTTTATTGACCGTGGGACTGTCTATGAGAGAAATTTTAGATGAAGCGTGCGGGGTTATATCGATAGGTCCTTTCAATTGCATTCCGAGCAGGCTTTCTGAAGCGATATTAAATAAGGAAATGACAATGGAAGGTAAGTACAGGGCAATGGGTATCGAGAAAAACGGGTATCCCGATGAGCTCGTTATACTTCCGTTTCTTTATGTTGAAACGGATGGAAATGCATTCCCGCAAATTACTCAATCTAAACTGGAAATATTTATGCTTCAGGCTGAGAAGGCTCATAATTTATTGAAACAAAAAAGGAGTGTGGTAGAAAATAAAAAATAAAATTAACAGGAGCGAATTAAAATCTTTAGCTCTTTTGGTCATTAAAATAATCTTTACAGATTGCTAAATCGGATATCAGCGAGGTGAAGTTTTGCATCGAAGTCTGATTTAAATCTAAGTATTTGTTTTGAAAATAGTCAGGTGTGAATTCATCGCTATCTGGAGTTCGGGAAATAATGGTTTTAAGATTGTCAGTTAGTTCGGAAATATTCTTAGTGTATTCCGGTATCAATTTCATTTTCTCCGTTTTGGATGCTTTGTTCCCGGTTAATATGTTCAGCATACCTTTTAGAAATTTTGCCGTGAAAATTATCTGCTTAAACTCTTCTTCACTTGAATTATCAATAATAAATTTTAAGTCATCCAAGTTAACTAACTTATTTTTAGACCAGTTATCTATTTTATCTAATAATTCAGATGAATACATATTCCGAATAATTATTTTGCTATTTGGTGATAAATTCATTCCCGGTCGAGTGACCGGGAATGAGAATAGCGTTCAAAATTATAGGCTTTTACCGTGACAATTCTTGTATTTTTTCCCGCTTCCGCAAGGACAAGGGTCATTACGTCCGACTTTTGGCGTCACTTTAACCGGTTGTTTTTTACCTGTTCTTGCCGCTTCGTTTTCTTCCGGCTGCAGGTTCCCGATATATCCCATACCTTCGGATGATGCTTTTACGGTCTGCATGCGTTGAGTTCCGGTCTTGCGTTGAACTTCAAGACTTTTAGCTTCTTCCGGTGTCTGTGTTGTAAATTTAAATATAAAATTAATTACATCGACCGAAATGGAATCCAGCATTACCTGAAATATCTTAAACCCGTCCATTTTATATTCAATCAACGGGTCTTTCTGACCATAAGCACGGAAGTTAATTCCTTCTTTCAGGTCATCCATTTCACGCAAATGTTCTTTCCATTTTTCATCTATGATACTCAGCATTGCAAAGCGTTCAATCTGACCCATCAAATCATTTCCATATCTTTCTTCTTTCCTTTTATAAAAGGCACGCGCTTCCGATAAAATTAATTCTTTTGTTCCGGCTTCACCGAGTTTTATGAATTTTTCAGGAGTTAAATCGAGCCTGACTAAAAATGTTCGTTGAACCTCATCCTTCAATCCATCAAGGTCAGATTCAGGAAGAAATTTAGCAACCATTTCTTCAATATTACTCTCAACCATTTCAAACAAATCATCTTTTAACCTTTCACCCATAAGTGCCTGTCTTCTTCTTTCGTAAACGATTTTACGCTGTTCGTTCATTACATTATCATATTCGAGAAGACGTTTCCTGATTGCATAGTTATTCTCTTCGACTTTTTTCTGCGCACGCTCGACCGAATTTGTAATCATTTTATGCTCGATTGCCTGACCTTCTTCAAATCCGCCAAATCGCTGCATGATTCCTGCAATTCTTTCGCTTCCGAAGAGTCTCATTAAATCATCTTCAAGTGAAATAAAAAATCTTGAAGAACCCGGGTCACCCTGTCTGCCTGAACGACCTCTTAACTGTCTGTCAATTCGTCTTGATTCGTGACGCTCTGTTCCAATAATATGCACACCGCCTACATTAGCAACACCGGGACCGAGTTTAATGTCTGTACCGCGTCCTGCCATATTTGTTGCAATTGTAACTGCTCCCGGTAAACCCGCATTGGCTACGATTTGTGCTTCACGTTGATGCTGTTTTGCATTTAATACTTCGTGTGTAACGCCGCGACGTTTTAATAAACGTGATATGGTTTCTGAAACTTCAACAGATGTTGTTCCGACAAGAACAGGTCTTAAAATTTCCTTCATCTTCGTTATTTCATCAATAACGGCGTTGAATTTCTCGCGCTTGGTTCTGTAAATCTGGTCGTTGAAATCCGTTCTCACGCAGGGCATATTGGTAGGTATAACAACCACATCCAGTTTATAAATATCGAAAAATTCCGTCGCTTCGGTTTCTGCGGTTCCTGTCATACCTGCTAATTTTTTGTAAAGTCTGAAATAATTTTGCAGTGTAATTGTTGCTAATGTTTGCGTATCCCTTTCAACTTTAACGCCTTCTTTAGCTTCAATCGCCTGATGAAGTCCTTCGGAATATCTTCTGCCGTGAAGTATTCTTCCTGTGAATTCATCTACAATCATAATCTTATCATCCTGAACAACATATTCAACATCTTTATCGTATAAGGCATAAGCCTTTAATAACTGTTCAACTGTATGAAGTCTGTCCGATCGTTCGGAATATATTTTATAAATTTTTTCTCTTTCAATTTCTTTCTGTTCGACTGAAAGTGATTCATCATTTTCGATATGTGCATCTTCAGTTCCTAAATCAGGTAGCGTAAAGAAATCTTTTTCCTGCGAAGATGGAGCTAAATATTCTCTGCCCTTTTCGGTTAAATCAGTAACGTGTGATTTTTCATCAACAACAAAATAGAGTTCATCATCAACAACGTGCATATTTCTTGCCTGGTCCCTGTTATAAAACATTTCGGTATCGTGCATCAATTTTTTATTATCAGGTTCGGCAAGAAGTTTCTGCAAACGTTTATGTTTAGGTAAGCCTTTATACCCACGGAATAAAAATAGCCCTGCTTTTTCTGTATCATCTTTTGAGCGGCTTTCATTTGCCATAATTTTTTCAACCTCACCCATCATAGAATTAATCAGAGTTTTCTGTGCTTCGACAATTCGTTTAATTCTCGGGTTCATCTCATCAAATTTATGTGACGGAGCATCGATTGGACCTGAAATGATAAGAGGAGTACGTGCTTCATCTATAAGCACGGAGTCAACTTCATCAACAATTGCGTAGAAATGTTTTCTTTGAACAAGATGTTCTTTATCAACAACCATATTATCTCTTAGATAATCAAAACCAAACTCATTATTTGTTCCGTAAGTTATATCGCAATTATACATAACGCGTCTCTTTTCGGAATCCATATCATTTAAAATTACACCGACAGTCATCCCGTGGAATTTGAATATTTCTCCCATCCATTCGCTGTCACGTTTTGCAAGATAATCGTTAACAGTCACAAGATGCACGCCTTTTCCGACTAATGCATTTAGAAACATTGGAAGAGTAGCAACAAGCGTTTTACCTTCACCTGTTGCCATTTCCGAAATTTTACCCTGGTGAAGTACTATACCACCGATTAATTGTACGTCAAATGGAACCATATTCCATTGAACTTTTGTACCCGCGGTTTCCCATTCTTTTCCGCAAAGTCTTCTGCAAGTATCTTTTACTACTGCAAATGCTTCAGGCAGTAACTCATCGAGTTTAGTTTTAATAGTTTCATCGTATTCTTTTTCGAGGTCACTAAGTTCATCATAAACATCATTTCTTTCGTCGTGAGGTATATCTTCCTTCAGCTTTTCACGCAATTCATTCATCCTGTTTTCTATTTCCGAAACACTTTCATTGATTCTGTCCTTTAATTCCTGAGTCTTTGTCCTTAACTCATCGTCAGAAAGCGATTGATATTCATCATAAAATGCATTTATTTCAGCAATTATGGGCTCTATTATTTTTACGTCTTTTATGTGTTTCGATGGAAATAGTTTAGTTAAAAGCTTAAGCATTTATTCAATTTTTATTTTCTAATAATCATTAAATTTAACCTTTTTTAAGCAGAAAAAGAATCCAAATAATAATGGCGAAATCGTAAAATAACAGTAAATAATACAAAAATAACGTTCAACAAATTTAAATGTATTCAGTTTAGTGTTTATATTAAGTTCAATTGTATGTATTTTATACACCTGTTTATAAATGGACTGTTGATTAAATTAACTATTTTGTTCATGCATAAGTTTTGACGGGTATTATATTTTTGTAATCGTTTTTTAGAAATTAATGTTAGAAAATTTAAATTGAAAAAAATTATTGTTAAAAAAGTTTACATCTTTTTAGTTGTAATTACATCGTTCTTTTTGGTAGGATGGGGAAGTGTTGGTCATAAAATAATAAACCGAAAATGTACTATATTTTTTCTGCCTTCTATGAATTATTTTCAGAGTTGGAGAGATACGCTTGTAGCACACGCATCGGATGCGGATAACAGGAAAAGCTCGGATCCGACGGAACAGTACAGGCATTATATCGATATAGATGATTATCCCGAATTTATGGCAAATGGAAGGATACCTCAAACCTGGGATTCTTTAGTTGCCATTTACGGATTAACTACAGTCACTACAAGGGGTTACGTACCATTCGCAATTATTAATTATTGCGATTCATTGAAGAATGCATTTTTAGCAGGGAACTGGCATCTTGCAATGCTGAAGGCTGCGGATTTAGGACATTATGTCGGCGATTCACACCAGCCGCTTCATATTACTACAAATTATGACGGCAGAACTAATTTTTCAAGCGGAGTTCACTCACGTTATGAGACAAATATGATTGCGAGAGATTCTGCTAATTTGTTATGTTTTACCGAACCAATAAATTATGTTCCGAATATAAATACATTTGTATTTAATTATTTATATTCAAATTATAAATATGTAGATTCTGTTTTAAGAGCGGATAGTCTGGCGCACGTAATAGCAGGAAACACGAACAGCACTTTGTATTATGATACGCTTTGGGGAATGGTCGGGAACTGGACTTCATTAATGTTTAAAAATTCATCTAAGTTTTTAGCAACATTAATTTATACTTGCTGGGTAAATGCCGGAAGTCCGTTACCAACTTATATTTCCGAAAATAATAATACAGCCGGAAAATATGATTTGAGTCAGAATTATCCGAATCCGTTTAACCCGTCGACGATTATAAGATTTCAGATTAAAGATTCAAGATTTGTGAGGTTGAAGGTATATAATATTATAGGGAAAGAAGTTGCGACTCTTGTAAATGAAAAATTACAATCGGGAGTATATGAAGTTCCATTTACGGGTAACCAGCTTCCGAGTGGATTATATTTTTATGTTATGAATGCAGGGAATTACAGAGAAACGAAAAAAATGACTTTAATAAAATAAAAATCAATAATAAAATAAAAAGGAATATATCATGTCTATAGTAATAACGTCGGAATGCATTAACTGCGGGGCCTGCGAGCCTGAATGCCCAAACACGGCAATATACGAAGGCGGTGCAACCTGGTCATTAGCAGGAAAAGATTACACGGAAAACGATGAAGCACCTTCGGGAGCAAAAGGATATTTTTCAAACGAATTCTTTTATATTGTTCCGGATAAATGTACGGAATGCAAAGGATTTCACGATGAACCTCAGTGCGCTGCAGTTTGTCCTGTTGATTGCTGCGTTCCGGATCCGAATCATATTGAAAACGAAGAACAACTTTTGGCGAAAAAAGAATATCTTGATGGTCTCGGGCGCTAAAGCGCAATGTTAAATGTTATCCCGACACGTCGGGATGCAAAGAGCGCAAATGTTAAATTAAGAACAAGAGCATTTAATTGATATAGTGTTGGTCGGTTTCTTTTTGTATTCCGTAGAGATTTTCAGTATTTGAATTATTAACTTCGGTTTGATTTTCTGAAGTGATGGAGGGTGTTTCAACTTCATCACTTTTTTTATGGAATATTGATTTATAGCCGAACAGAATCAGAATAAATCCGATTGTAACGGAAACGTCGGCTACATTAAAAATAGGCCATGAATAAAAAGTCTTTCCGAACAATTTAAAATCGGGAATAATAACGTGGAAAAAATCAACTACCTTACCATAAAAGATTGGTGAATAATCATAAATGACACCATAAAAAATTCTGTCGACCAAATTACCAACGGCACCACCCAAGATAAAAGCCAGTGAAAACCGCATATACAGGCTCTCTTTTCGATTTCTATAAATAAGATAAATTATCATCAGAGTTGCAAAGATGGTAAAAATCGAAAGTGTTAATTTGCCTCCGAATTCCAGTCCGAAAGCCATACCGGGATTTTCAATAAAAGTAATCTGGAAAAAATTATCAATTATATTTATGCTCGCGCCATAGCTCATTCCTTTGATATGTAATCCAAGGAAAGGGATGTTCAAGCCTTTAACAAAAAATTTTGTTACCTGGTCAACTAAAACTACAAAAAATGAAAAATATAATATTCTCAAAAATTTCTTTTCCTTATTTATTTACAATTTACAACATTGCTGAATGATGGAATTTTCTGAAATTGTGCCATCAGTATTATTTTCCAATCCTGCTGAAGTTTCGATAACGTCATCACTTTTTTTAACGAAGAATTTATTATAACCGAAAATTAACATTAAAAATCCTATAGTAACCGATATATCGGCAATATTAAATACGGGCCACGAATAAAAAGTCCTTCCTAACAAATGCACGACAGGTCCGGGAATATGAAAAAAATCTACAACGTTACCATATAAAAACGAGTCGGTGCCATAAATCAAACCATCAAACATCCTGTTAATCAGGTTACCCAAAGCTCCTCCGAGAACGAAAGCATAAGCTAATCTGACAAATAATCCTTTGTTACGATTTTTATAAATTAAATAAATTATCATGATTGTTGCAACGAGTGTGATTATAGCACGCAGAGGTTTTCCGCCGAATTCAATTCCAAAAGCTATTCCGGGGTTTTCGATATATGTTAGCTGGAATACTTTATCTATAACATTAACACTGGAACCGTAGTTAATACCTTTCAGTGCGATTCCCAGCGAGGGGATATTCAGACCCTTGACAAAAAATTTTGTTACCTGGTCAACTATAACTATAAAAAATGAAAAATACAGAATTCTCAAATACGCTTACCCTCTCAATTTTTTGCATTCGATGCAATGCTGTGTAATCGGAACAAGTTCAAGTCTTTCCTTCGGAATCAATGGACACGTGTCGCACAAATTTTTAGGTATATCGATACAGTCGATACAAACGCCGTATGTACCCTGGTCAATTCTTATCAACGCTTCCTGTATGTAGCCAAGATATTTTTCATCGCGCTGAACAAACATATAATTTTTTTCTCTTTCCATTTCGTCAGTACCCTGCTCAGCCATGTGTGTGGAATAAGTAAGGTTTTCACCTACATAGTCGCCTGATTCATCATCGACAAGAGATTTCATATTTGCCCGCGCACTTTCAAGAATCGCTTTTCTTTCATTAAGTAAAATTTCTTTGAACTGCTGAAGTTCAGCGTGAGTATATCTCATTTTCCTTTTTTTACCGGAACCTTTTTTAGCTTTTATTGCAACTTTCTTTGCAACAACTTTAACGGTTTTCTTTACTTTTACCGGTTTAGAAACCTTGACTGCTTTTTTTACAACTTTTGCAGGCTTCTTTACAATTTTTTTCTTAACAGGTTTAATTGTTTTTGCTTTCACTTTAGTTTTCACTTTAGTTTTCTTTTTGGCAGTTGATTTTTTCATAATTTTTCCTTTAAAATATGTTGCAAATTAAATTTTCTTTATATAAAATTTACAGACTTCACCATTGATGTCTGTATTAAAATATTCATTATCAACTTTATCCGAGCTAATAATTGAATCGCAAAACACTTCGTTCTTTATATAATCAACGTTTTTCCTCACAACATTCATAATATTATCTGTTGCTTTCAGGTCTATTACTATCTTTTCATTAACATTAAAATCATTTGTTTTTCTATAATTCTGAATCCTGTTAATAAATTCCCTCACAATACCTTCTTCGACGAGAATTTCATCTAATTTAGTATCAAGAGCAATGGTCAAATTATTATCGGATTCCACAATCCAGCCTTCGATATTTTCAGTATAAATCTCTATATCTTCATTAGTTAACGTGAAATTTTCTTTCTCTATTTTTCCCGTTAATTCTATTTCACTGATTTCTTTTTTGGATAAATTATTTATTATTGCCTGAACTTTTTTTACGTCCTTTCCGAATTTGGGTCCGATAGATTTAAAATTCGGTTTCGATTTTTTATTGATAATATCTGAGTCGCCTTCGATTATTTTCAGCTCTTTAACGTTTACTTCTTCGAGAATAATATCTTTCACTTTTAACAACGTTTCCTTTTGTTCCTGGTTAAATACCGGGATTAACAATTGTTTTAACGGTTGTCTTACTTTCAGATTATTTTTCACTCTTACGGTACGGACAAGATAAACAATTTGTTGCGCCATTTCCATCTGGTCCTCGAGCGTTTTATTTATATCGCTTTCCCTGTATTCATCAAAATTGCCAAGGTGTATCGATTCGGAGCTTCCGGTTAATTCAAGATAAAGCTTATCCGAAAGAAACGGAGATACAGGTGCAAGCATTTGCAAAATACTTAAAATGCATTCATATAATGTCTGGTACGCAGATAATTTATCTTTTTCATTTTCCGGACTGCGGAACCTTTTCCTGTTTCTTCTGACATACCAGTTTGAAAGTTCATCGATTGCAAAATCGTATAAAAGTCTTGTAGGTTTTGTAATTTCATAACCGTTCATCATTTCGGAATAATCTTTCTTTAACGAATTCAGTTTTGAAATTATCCATATATCTATTTCTTTTCTATCCTTAACAGGAATAATATTTTTTTCATCATATTTAAATCCGATTAGATTTGCGTAGATGATAAAAAATTTATAAGTATTGATTAATGTATCGAAAAATTTATTTTTAATTTCTTTAAGGTCATCTTCATTAAAAAGTTTCGATTTCCATATTGGCGAGCCTGCGACAAGATACCAGCGGAGAACGTCGGCGCCGTATTTATCAAACATTTCAAAAGGATTGACAACATTCCCGAGAGTCTTACTCATTTTCTTACCATACTTATCGAGTATATGACCATTTACTATTAAATTTTTATAAGCAGGCTTATCGAACAGGAACGTTCCGATTGCGTGAAGAGAATAAAACCATCCGCGCGTCTGGTCAACACCTTCTGCAATAAAATCACCGGGATAATTTGCTTCAAAATATTCTGCATTTTCAAAAGGGTAATGGAATTGAGCAAACGGCATAGAGCCGCTGTCAAACCAGCAATCTATTACTTCCGGAACCCTTTGCATTTCCTTACCATCGGTTGATAAAACTTTTATGTTGTCTATGTAAGGTTTATGAAGGTCAAAGAAATCTTTATTATAAATTTCATTAAAGTTGGTAGATTTTTTCTTCAGGTCTTCGATGCTTCCGATGCATTCATAATGTTCTTTTCCGGTTTCATCTTTGTAATACCAGATAGGAAGGGGAGTTCCCCAGAATCTGTTTCTTGAAATTGCCCAGTCTTTATTTTCTTCGAGCCAGTTGCCGAATCTGCCAACCCCGAACTCTTCAGGATTCCAGTTAATCTCTTTATTTAATGCAATCATTTTATCTTTATAATCAGTGGTCTTAATGAACCACGAATCAGTCGCATAATACATCAGAGGCACTTTATGACGCCAGCAATGCGGGTAAGAGTGAGTGAACATTTCTTTTTTATACAATCTTCCTTCTGCTTTGAGGTCGTCGATAATATAAGGGTCGGCTTCTTTGAAATTTTTATGAGCATAATTTCCCGCTTCTTTTTTAAACAGACCGCTTCTTTCAACAGCCTGCAATAAAGGAAGTTTATATTTCTGTCCGATGTTATAATCATCTTCACCGAATGCAGGAGCAATGTGAACAATGCCCGTACCATCTTCCATCGTTACGAAATCGCCGAGTGTAACGTAATAACTTTTTTTATCGAGTTCGAAGAAATCGAAAAGTGGTTCGTATTCAATGAATTCCATTTCACTTCCGGTTAGAGAATCGAGAATTTCGTATTCATCTTTTATCACGCTCAAACGAGGTTCTGCAAGAACAATTTTTTCATCTTTCACAGTTTTAATCAAAACATATTTATGTTTCGGATTTACGCTGAGAGCCACGTTTGAAGGCAGAGTCCATGGAGTTGTAGTCCAGACAAGGAAATCGGCATCTTTAAATTTACCTGTTTTAATTTTAAACTTAACATAAATGGACGGTTCTTTCAAATCCATATAGCCCTGAGCCACTTCGTGAGTTGAAAGCGGAGATTCGCAGACCGGGCAGAAAGGTTGAATTTTAAAACCTTTATAAATAAAACCTTTATCAAAAAATTTTTTCAATGCCCACCAGACGGATTCTATATATTCATTATGGAAAGTTACGTAAGCATCGTGCAGGTCAATCCAGTAGCCCATTCTTTTTGTAAGTTCTTCCCATTGTTCGAGGTAAATAAAAATAGAATCTTTACAAGCCTGATTAAACTCTTTAGCGCCGAAGTGATAAATTTCATCTTTCGATTTTAATCCGAGTTTCTTTTCAACTTCGACTTCGACGGGCAAGCCGTGAGTATCCCAGCCTGCTTTCCGGTGCACCTGAAAGCCCTGCATTGTTTTAAAACGACAAATTATATCTTTAACGGTTCTCGAGATAACGTGATGAATTCCGGGCAGACCATTAGCGGTAGGCGGACCTTCATAAAATGTAAAATACTTATCGTTGCTTCTTGAAGTTATACTTTTAACAAAAACGTCATTTTTGCTCCAAAAGTCGAGCATTTCCTTCTCGATAGCGGGTAAATTAATATTTTCCGGTAAATTCTTATACATTATAATCGTAAATAATAAACATTTAAGTTAAAGAATAATAATCATAATTTCAATGAAATATGCTTTAGCGAATTTATAAAATTCGTAAAATTTGTAAAATTCATAAGATTCATAAGATTCATAAGATTCATAAGATTCATAAGATTCATATAGTTTGTCAAGTTTATCAAGTTTGTCAAGTTTATCAAGTTTGTCAAGTTTATCAAGTAAGAGCAAGAACGAGCTACGTAACGCAACATTTATGTTGCGGAAAATTTTATTGATTAAAATTTTCTTCGATTTAACTGAAAATAAAAAAATAAATCGCTGTAAAATCAATCTTTGAGTGCGAAAAATACTGAAACAAAACTGAAGAAAGGATGAAGAGACACTGAAAGAATTCAGAAGTAATACTGAAAATACTCTGCAACGAAACTGATTTAAAACTGAAGTTTTCATGATTCCTGATTTTGTTTTACTGTTTCCGAATTTTGATTATTTGAATCTTTCTTTTGATTATACTCTTCTTCGCGTTGTTTTTTAGATTCATTATACATTAAACTTGTATATGAATATAAATTCATAATTTCTGTGTCCTGTGACGGAAAATCAAAAAGTTTTTGCATAATATTATATTTCCATTTAAGAAGATGAGTAAGGGGCTGTGCAGTATAATCTTTTTCCTGCAACGCCGTTTCAATTTTCTTCAATTCCTGACCGAGAATTTTAAACTTATGAAATTCAGTTAAATTAAGAGAGGCGAGCAAATTTTCTCTTTCAACACTTTTCAAAAATTTAATTTCAGGTTCAAATTCCTTTGACCAGAAATAAAGGGAACGTTCGGATATTTTAAGGGTTTTAGCAATTTCCCGGTACGAATGACCTTTTGAGCGAAGCTCGATAAATTGTTTTTTCTTGTTTAAGTTTTTCATATCATTGATTTTTAATATTTAACCACAGATTTACACTGAAAAAAACTGATGGTCACAGATTTTTTTTAATGTTTAAGAGCAAAGATCAAAATCTTAACCACAGATAAACACTGATTTATACAGATAGTCACTGATTTTTTTTAATGTTTAAGAGCAAAGATCAAAATCCTGACCACAGATAAACACTGATTTATACAGATAGTCACTGATTTTTTTTAATGTTTAAGAACAAAGATCAAAATCTTGCCCACAGATTTACACTGATAAAACTGATATTCGCTGATTAGAACTCTGACACGAATTTCACGAATTGTCACTAAATTATATTTTCAAAGTGAAATCAGCGGCAATATTCCTTTTTTTCTACATCAGTTAAGCCTTCGTCGTTATTGAGTTTTAGCTGGACCTCGACAATCTGAGGTTCGTTATCGACTTCAACTTTCGGTTCATCATTCCAACCGAAACGGCATTTCATAACGAAAATCCATAAATCCTGTTTAAAAAATTCAATATTTTCTTTAAGGGCATTAGAGGCAAGAGATTCCCAGAATTTAAGTGAAGCACGTTTTGCCATTTCAATTTTATGAATAAGATTTTCATTTTGTGCGAATTCTTCGAGTTGAGAAAAATCGCAGGGAACGAAGGATTTTTCAGAAAATCCTTTTTGAAGATGTTCACAATAGGGCTTAATAAGATTTTTAAGATTCATAAGATTTTAAGATTTAAGATTAAAAAAAGATCTATACCACAGAGAAACATAGAAAATAATGAAATAGAGAAATGGTGAAATAGTGAAGTAAGAGCAAAAACAACCGAATGGTGTTGAAGATAACTGTTTAACTCTAATATATTATTTTTAAATTTCATAATAATAAATTTCAAAATTTTCTAATGTAAAATTAGAAAAAACGGATTGGAGTAGTGTTTATATTGACAATTATTTGAGGAAGTCAGGCGGGGCGTGGGTTCCGGCGAATTTCATCTTTTTGCACCCCCCTATATTTGGGAATCTTTTATTGAAAGAATAATGGCTGGAATGCAGAGCGGATGCGGAATATTAATATATTTTACAAAATGCATTTTTGGGGTAAAACTTGTGTAAATGGATAGTTTTATCCAAATATAACTGGCATTAAATTATTGATAAAACAAACCTGATAAAACAGAATCCCGATGAATCGGGATGCAAAAAACGCAAATGGGAAATTGGAAAATGGTAAGAGCATAATGCGTGAAACGTGTCCCGATAAAAAGAATCGGGATGCAAAGAACACAAAAGGTGAAACGTGAAATCGAATTGGCAAATGGGAAATTGGAAAATGGAACTTTAGACAACAGAAAATAGGAAATTGGGGAAATGGAAAATGGTATGAATAGATTTATTTAATATTTGTTGTTGATAAGACTGAAGAGCAATTATCGCCATCAATGGCGTAAATCTTAAAAACAGGAAAGTTATAAAACTATTTCAAATTCGTTTATATTTTTTCGAAATTTAATTTCCGTGAATAAATTAAAAAAACCATTTTGCCCGGGTAAAATAAATTCTTGTTTTGATTTTAAAATTTTCATTTCTATAATCTTTTTACTTGTCAATAAATCTTTTATTTCTATTTCAAAATTAATTGAATAAGCATCATCCCCAATGCCATCTATTCCGGCAACTTTTGTTTTTTCTCCTATTTTATAATCATCATATATCATCAATGATTTTGCATATCCTGATGTAATTATACACGAGTCTGCACCGGAATCGATGAGAGCTTTAATTGTATTTGTTCTTGTTTTATAATGAATTGTAATATCTATATATGGTCTTAAAATATCTATTGTTGCATGTGGCAATTTAGAATAATGATAAATCATCATTTAATATTAATATTCTACGGGCAAAATGAAAAATTTTGATTCGGCACAAAAAACAATATACCCTTATCATAGTAATCTTTTAAATCTTCAACATTCTTAGAAGATTTGAGTACTTTTTTATTATCATAAGTCAGAACAACCCATTTTTCAGAATAATCTTTCAAAATTTCTGATAAATCGATATATTTGTTTTTTTCGTTCTTTTGCATTATATATTAAATTAATGATTTTAAATATATTATTTTACTATATTATATTAAATGCCAATATTTATATTTAAAAATGCCTTAAACTTAACTAATATTATAACCTCTTTATAAATAATAAAGTTTTTGAAATTATATTTGAAATAAATTGCTCATATTATTTGCAAAAATTTTATGTGGTATTTAACAAGAAGATTTATCCAACATCCCAACTCCATAGGTAACGACAAAAAGTTCTCCCCCTTAGAAGTCGCTTTTTGATCCCGATTATCTTTATCGGGAGGGGGATTAAGGGGGATGATTCGACTTAGATTACATTTAAATAGTGAATTCCAAATATTAATTAATTTATTAAGCTTTCCCAACTCCGAAGGAGTGAAATTTTTGTAGAAATAGAATTATCCAATACCCCAACTCCGTAGGAGTGAAATTATTGTCGATGCTTAATGTCATTTGTTAATTCTTCCGTTTTTTATTCTCCGGTTATATAAATCGAAATTAATTATTTTATCTACTTTGCAAATATTCCCTTATTATATCTGAAAAATCTTCCAAAATCATACTTCTTTTACCTTCTTCAAAAAATGCTTCTTGCTTTTGTGTTAAATTGAGTTTATCCCAACCATCTTTAGAATATTTAAAATAATTCCAAATTTTTTCAATTATCTGCTTTTCGCATTTATCCCAATAATATTCTTTAATATTTTCATCAGCAAAATCTTTTTTAAGTGTTTCAATTATATTGTCTGAATAAACTTTTACTACTACTGCTTCATTTTCAATATTTTTTCTTTTTTCTTCTTTGTCCTTTTTTAAATCTTCTTTTTCCTTTATTTCATTTTCAATATCGATTTTTAAATCTTCATATTCCGTTTTTGTAAAATATCTGCTGCCTTTAAAACTTTTCGGTAAAAAATTCGATTTAAATACTTTCTCCTTAGTTTCTTTATTATAAAAAGTGTAATCTGTATTCCAGTTAGAACCTATCGCATATCCGTAACTTTCAAAATAATAACCGGTATTTTTTTCTTCTTCAGCTATTTCTTGTTTTCTTTTCAAAGCTTCGGATTTTTCAGCTTCTTTTAATTCTTTTTCTTTAAGCGGTTTCTTAGTCAATTTCTTCATTTTAATTCTCCACTTTTTTATTTTTTAAAAATTATTCATATATTTGTTCATAAACGCCTAAAACCTTTGCTTCTTCTTCGTCCATCTCTAAAATATTTTCCCAAACTGTTTTAGGTTGTAAATTATCATTCGTTACTGTAAAAATTCCATCAGAATAATTTGTTACTACCGCACTGCTTAAAACTATTACCAAATCAGGTGTATATACACAATCGGGATAATTTTTATAAATTCTTTTTTTAAGTTCATTAGCTGTGTTTTTAGTAACTCTGATTTCAATCTTCATTTCATTCTCTTCTTTGATTTAATTTTTCCAAAACCTTTTTATATTGTTTAATATATATATTCGTAATACAAAATCATAACCTTAACCATAATCTTTTTTTTATAAAATTACAGTTTATCAGGTATTATGCTGATGTTAAGCTGAAATTATACTGATAATAACCGGAAAATATATTTCATTGTGCATCTTTTATAATATTCTTCAGGTGTTTTGAAATTAATATCTTCTCTTTTGCATTTTTTAATTTATTTATAGCATCACAGACTTTACAAGCTTTAGCCGGACATTCCGAACTCAGGACAATTTTGAATTATACTCACGTTGGAATTGAAGAATTTAAAAGAACAATCCTGACTATAGATTAAGCCGGGATTGTTTTTTCCAGATGTATAATACAGTATCAATTATTTATTTAGATTATTGCCTTAAATATTAGTATCTTATTAAAACTTAAAAAATACTACACATTATGTTAAACAACGAAAAATTAAACAGACGTATAAAAAAGATTTTCAGTTATTTAAGAGAAAATTGGGATATAAAGCCCTACAGAATTGCTGTAGAAACTAAAATTCCACATTCAAGTTTAAAATATATGGTTGATGAAAAATTTGATTGGAAATTAAATCACTTACTTTCAATCGTAGATTTTCTTAATCAGAACAATATAAAAATATCTTTAGATGATTTATTAAACTTTGATGATAAAAAATCTATATCTGAAATTATGAATATCGATAAAGCTGATTTTAGAAGTGTAATCTATGGTGATTCTGATAAGCCAAATATAAATCTTGTGATTAAAAAACCATTAAATATTCAAAAAGAATCGGAAGAAATGGCTAAGGAAATTACTGAAGTAATAAAAGAAAGTCCTTTATTTAAAAATTATAGAATATCATATAATTTTAAAGTTAGTGATAAAAAATTCGACTATCATCATGATATTACTTTTTTAAATGGAAAGAAATTGAAGGATTAAATTTATAAAAGTGATTTTAACTTATGAACAATTAACTTCATATTATCGTATCTCATTTCAAAGTCCTTAATTTGTAAATTAAGGACTTTTTTTATATCAGTTTCAAATACGATAATTATTCCATACATTATTATTTAATAAACTTATTACAATTTTATGAATAAAAAATCACTAAATCTTCAATATTCAAAGATGGATGAATATCCTCTCTTTTTGAGAATAAAAATAAAATCACCAAAGGATCTGAATTTCTTTAACGATGCTCTTTGGCAAGCGTATGAAAAGATAAATGAACAAATAAAAGAAGCTGACTTAATTGGTAGAAAAACATTATTAAAGAAACAAAGCAAATTTATTCATAAAATTTGGAAAGTTCAATCAGATAAATACTTTATGACTTAATAAAGTCACTTTCCCTTTTCTCGTGGAATCTTTACCGCTCTTTGAATGGTCCCCCGAAACAGAATAATTATAAAAAATTGTCATTCCCAAGGTTCTTGTCATTCCAGCGAAAGCTGGAATCCAGACGTATCATAAGAATTTATTGATTTATTCTTATTATTATATTATTAAAAACGAATTTTGTGAACATACCAACTCCGAAGGAGTGGCATATTTATAGAAAAAGATTTATCCAACATACCAACTCCGAAGGAGTGAAATTATTGCAGAATATCTAAAACATCGGTTTCTTCCCTCCGAAGCCTATTCGGAATTGTGCACCATCCTTAATATCTTTTTCAAACTGCTCGAGAACCTGAGCATATTCATACCATACATTAAACTCTGCAAGTATCGCTTCGACAGCCTGTTTTGGGTCAAAGCCCGTTCCGTTGCAATAATGCATAAAGAGCTGGCATCCGATTCCTATTCTCGAATCAATTATTTTCTGCTCTTCCCTGTTAAAACTAAATTTCACTTTAGTTTCATCTCCCTGAATTCTTACTTCATCCGGTTCCTTAATCAAATCACCTATTATAGATAAAAGTCGTGCTTCATATTGTCTTAAAAAGAAAAAGCTGAAAGGAATTCCTTCACCAATACGGTGAAGCCACGACTGAATCTTTTTATCCGACTGCCATTCACCCTCAACGTAAAGTAACTCACCGCCGGCAATTTTTTCAAAGCTGAACTCGACTCCAAAGAGCAGGAGTTCAATCCATTTTGTATTATGTTCTGCAACACCGAGCATTTCTCCCCACATACTGTTATCTCTCGAATCAACAACTGAATGAGGAATTTTAATTACAATTTTTTTATCCGGTTCCGATTCGATAGTTTTAAAAATATTTCCATACCTTACCATTAGATTTGGAAATTCCGGATGCTCCTTTGGTATTAAATAATTTGTCTTTTGCATAAATTCGGTTTTAATCTAATAATGTTTTTTACAGAGTTTTGAATCTCTTGCGTTCTCATCTGGAACTTTGGGAACGTGAACAAAGTTCTATCAACAATTGTAATCTCCATAAGAAATGGTTTTATACCGTTAATATATATATTCTAAATATTATTTTTAATGGGAATATGTTTCAATAGAGGTAGGGCGGGAGAATAAATGATGGGAAAGTGATAAGGCGGAATCGAAATAATGGGAAGAGAATTTTGATTTGGTTTTTATTTTAGCTATTAAAAAGTTTATTCTAACTGCAAGTACTCACAAATATTATGAGAGTTTTATTGTGGTTTGCTTTCAAAATTATGTTTGACGATTTTTATGTAAAATAATTTTATAAACAATCACCCCCCGCCATAGGTTGTGGTTTGCTTTCAAAATTATGTTTGACGATTTTTATGTAAAATCAACTGTCTATCTTGAACTTTGGAATAATAGTTGTGGTTTGCTTTCAAAATTATGTTTGACGATTTTTATGTAAAATGCCTCCGGATGCGATACCGAATATTGTTTTGTTGTGGTTTGCTTTCAAAATTATGTTTGACGATTTTTATGTAAAATTTTGACTTGTTATATAATCGCAATACGTGTGTTGTGGTTTGCTTTCAAAATTATGTTTGACGATTTTTATGTAAAATCTATACCGACAAACTTCCAATCCACCTCGCGTTGTGGTTTGCTTTCAAAATTATGTTTGACGATTTTTATGTAAAATATTAAGAAGACCCGAACCAAGCCAGGAGTAGTTGTGGTTTGCTTTCAAAATTATGTTTGACGATTTTTATGTAAAATTGAAGGAGATTATTACAAACCGATTTTAGAGTTGTGGTTTGCTTTCAAAATTATGTTTGACGATTTTTATGTAAAATATTCTATTTATTTTGAATACTGGAGTGAGAGTTGTGGTTTGCTTTCAAAATTATGTTTGACGATTTTTATGTAAAATACGGACAAAAAAAGATACTCAACGTCTTATGTTGTGGTTTGCTTTCAAAATTATGTTTGACGATTTTTATGTAAAATTAAGAAAAGATTATTTACATAAAGAATCAAGTTGTGGTTTGCTTTCAAAATTATGTTTGACGATTTTTATGTAAAATATTTTACCAAACGGAAGGGGTATAACAATAGTTGTGGTTTGCTTTCAAAATTATGTTTGACGATTTTTATGTAAAATGAAATCTATTTCAAGGAAGTTTTGCTTCTAGTTGTGGTTTGCTTTCAAAATTATGTTTGACGATTTTTATGTAAAATTAAAAAAATCTCCAATTTGCATTATTGGGTGTTGTGGTTTGCTTTCAAAATTATGTTTGACGATTTTTATGTAAAATTCTTTTGAGTATGCAAGTATTTCGGATATTGTTGTGGTTTGCTTTCAAAATTATGTTTGACGATTTTTATGTAAAATGACATTTATATAAAGCATATATATTTTACAGTTGTGGTTTGCTTTCAAAATTATGTTTGACGATTTTTATGTAAAATACAATATCGTTAATTAACATAAAAACAAATAAGTTAGGTAGATATTAAGATTTTAAAAATCGTCAAAAGTTAATGGGTTATACTAATTATAACCCATTTTTTTTACTAAAAAAGTTCGAGCTGTTGCGGTGGTGGTTTTGTATCTTGTTGAGATTTTCCATGAAAAATTTCTATCATCCCAAATTGTTTATCTGTTATTGTCAGAATACCTATATCACCTCTTGGTGGTAAAATTCTCTTTACTCTTTTTATATGTACTTGTGCATTTTCAAAACTTGAACAGTGTCTTGTATATATTGAAAACTGAAACATATCAAAACCATCCCGCATTATCCCTTTTCGGAATCTTGTATAGTTTTTCCTGTCCTTTTCTGTATCAGTCGGCAAATCAAAAAATACCATTATCCACAAAATTCTGTATTCGTTTAATCTCATTAGTTAAAAATGCATTTACCAATAAAATGGAAAAAGTTTTCTAATTAGAACATAATGACGGATAGATAATTTTTTTTATTTCTCCCATAAAACATTTTGAAAGTGATGAAGTAGTTCTTTGTAATCCTACCATTAATGGACTTTTTTCTCTGCTAAAGTATATATCTATAGTCGGTATAGATAATAGTGTTTTCTTTATTTCAGTAGTTATTTCAGAATAGTCAATTCCTTGTTTAACAATGTTTAATACAACTTCATCAACAAAGGGTCTGTATGGTTCCATAATGTCATCTGCAAGGCAGTAAGCATTATATTTATTCTTATGAAAAATTCCCAAAGTTGGTAATAGTCCTGAAGCAACGAGACCTCTTGCAATTATTGCTCTTAAAATTGCATATCCATAATTCAATAGATTATTAGGCGGTATTCCAAATCTATCTCTTGTGAATTCTAATTCCTTAGGAAATAAAGATTTCCAGTAATATGCAGAAGCTCTTGCTTCAAGATTTTTACTATCATTGGATTTCACTTCGTTAACCCATACAAACATATTAGCCGAATTTAATCCATTCTTTTTCAGTAGAGATGCCTGATTATATATTTTAGCCGAAACTGTTTGCTGCCAGAGATTTTTAAGTAAAGGTTTTTTTGCATTAATTTGTTCTTTAAACCTTTCAGACTGAACTGAATTTCCGTCAAGGTTTAAAATCATAGATGTCGGCATATGTTTTTCGTTGCACATAATAACTGCAATATTGTTTTCAATCAGTTTTGCTATAAGATATTGAGAAATCGAAACACCGTGATGATCAATAATAACAACGCCAATATCCTCTATCGGTGAAGTTATAGTTTCTTCAATTCCATTCTCGGTATTCTGTTTCTTAATCTTAATCTGTTCGTCTTGCGAATAAAGATAACAAGGATTACCAAAGTAAAGAGTTTTTTTAATCATCAGAGTAAAATGGTTTAATATTACCCAATTTATCAATTTTCAATTTAATACATGATTTCTTTATCAAAGTATCATCCCAAGCTTTAAATTCTTCATCTGGTTTTATAATGTACCATGGTTTTTCGGCTTTATTATTTGCTCCTAATTCTTTGCCATTTGAATCCAATGATTTTGAAATGAAATGAGGGACAAAGAAACATTGTTTTCCCGTACTACTTACCATTTTATAAGTCCTTTTGAAAATATTAGTCTTATTATTCCAATCAATTATTTTTGTTTCAAGTTCTTCTTCGGTAGGTAAATAAACTAAATTGTTAGGTGATAAAACAATTTTCTTGTATCCTTCTTTTTCTTCTGCAATTTCTTTCCCTTGAATAATATTTTCAATTGCCTGGTGCACAGAAACAGAAAACATTTCTTCTCTTATTCCTTCAGCATTCTCATACATCACAAAATAAACAATACCACCTTTATCTGTTTCTACATACTTTCCTTTGAATTTGTCTTCTTCTTTCTTTTTCTCATATCTTGTTACTTTTTTAATTGGTCTTCCTGCTTTTTTATACAGATTTTCCAAACCCTCTCCGACAAAAGCTTCCTTTGAATTTCCATTATATTCATCCAAATGTTTTTTTAGCAAATATGGTAATGGAAAATCCTTTTTATCCTTCATTGAAACGATATTCTCTAATTTCTCAAATTTCTCTATTATTTTCCCCGCATAAGGAATATTATTAATTTTATCGTAAGTAAAAGTTGAATCAATCGGTACTTTTTTGGAAGCGTATTCATTGAAGACTGCTATATTAACATTATCAATTTTATTACCATTGAAATCTAATAATGGATTTTTTAAAAGATGCTTTTTAATATCGTCAATATTGTTATTCAACCTGTTCAATAACATTTTAATTTGTTCCCTGATTTCTTTATCATATATGTACGCTCTTGGCTTACCTGATTCATCAATATCACTTATTTGCCTATCTATATGAATTTTAACTGCATCTAAAACCTTTTTCTCTTCGATTTCCTTTAAATAAATTATACCTTGAGGTTCTTTAAACATAGATTTTCTTACTGACAGCCATTTATTATTTGATTTTTGACTTTTTTGCTCTTTAATCCACTTACCATCCTTATTAACCCAGGTTAAATATTTGTTTTTAGGTTTGGAAATAACTTTGTTGTTTGATTTGAAAGAAATAATAATTTCATTTAGCATATCTTTTGCCTCTTTTTGGAACCCTTCCCATGGTATTTTAAACTCTCTAATTTTTCCTTTCACTAATTTACGCTTAATGTCTTTTAATTTGCTGTCACTTTCGACAGAATTCAGAGAATTCAAATATCTGATATGCTCTCGAGTAGTTGAGGCAATTATCAGTGCGTCCAAAGCATGATGTCTATGGTCAATCCTTTTTATGTCAGTTTCCGGCTCTGGTGTTTCTAAATGGTAATTGTTGCGATCTTTCACATCTTTGATTATTAATTGCCTGCCAATAATATTCTCTAATCTTTCAAATCGAGGTTTCATTAAATCCTTCCAAACTTTTGTTAATCCCCATTCTCTTTTCAGTTCTGCTGTTATACTTCCACCAGTATATATAATCCCTTCCTTATCTTTTACGATCGGATAAAGCAATTCAGCAACTTTTTTTGTTATATATCTTGTGTCGTTTAATTGACGGGAAATAAATTCCTTTGGTACTTCATCGCATAATAAATTTTTCAGTTTCTTACCTCTGAAATTTGATTTACATAAAGCAACATATTCATCGTAATTTTTAATTGTAAATTCTTTTCCATTCCTATTTATTGTTTTTGGTGATTCACTTATGAAATTAGAGGCCAATTTATCCCCTTTTTCCTTATTAACTTCGCATTCACAAATTACTAAATTCTCCATAGAATCATATTTTAGCTTAGCACGTGGTATGATATGTTCAATTTCGTATTCACTGGAAAATAATTTTGTTATAGTTATAGGGTCACCAGTATAAGGGGAACAGCATTTTTGCTCCAACCATAAAGCATATCTTTTAATTTCTGCATTAGTGGGTCTCCAATTTGTGTTTTCACTTTTCATTTTCTTCTCATATTCGAAATAATTTGACCCGGAAGAGCTTTCATATATCCTAAATTTATCTATATCAATAGGGGAGTTTGGGTTTGGTTTAGTGTCAAACGGAAATCCGTCATTTATTAATTCAATTAACAAATTCCTTATTCTTTCTTTGTCACGGAAATTTTTTGACCCAGTTTCCGATAATTTCTTTCTTTCTACTTCATTTTTCTTTAATTCTCTTCCAAGTTCTATATGTATCTCATCAGGCTGACCAAACTTTTCCCATAAATCTTTAACAACAAACAAAGTCTCTCTTATAATCTGTTCGACAATAGGATTTCTCAAACTATTATTTGGTATTAATTTCATTACATCAATATCTTTGTAATCAGCATACTTGTCATCATTCTGTCTTTCAGAATCAGTACCATAAACAACATAACAAGCTAAAGATGTTTCCAGACCTTGAAAATCTTCAATAACATTTAAATTATGTTTTGCTATTTGCTCTCTTGTTCTATCGTCAATGTTTTCATCAAATTCCCCTGTAATAATTTTTGATATACGGTTCTTGGTTTCATCGTTTATCAATTCATTTTTCCAATATTTCCCGCTCCTCATTACATGTAATAACTTATTTATTGCTTTTGATGAATAAGCAGCATATTGCTTTTCCTTGAATTCTGGTTGGTCTGCTAATTCTTTAATAACATTGTCAGGCAGATTTAATTCTATATTCTCACGGTTTTTAGTTTCCTTCTTTTTCTTATCAGTGAGAGCATTCATTAAACCTTTTTTAGATTTATCAGCATCTGAAGAGGATATTGAATACATAATATGCCAAAGTCTATAAAATCTCTTTTCATCATTTAATAATTTATCACCATCGTGTTCAATTTTATTAAATATTTTCCTAAAGTATGCCTTTGTTTCATTGCCTTTTAGCTTATCTCTGGAAGCAAATAAATTTACTTTATGTGTTTTTGTTGATAAGAGTTTCTTATCTATCGCTTTTAAAATTGCTGTTTCTGATACCTCAGCACTTTTATCAAATAAATCGAATAGTTTTTCTTTAATATCGTTATTAATAAAATCCTTAGGAAGCTCAAAATCAATTAAAGTTTTCCCATTAATTATTTTTTCTCTCTCAAGAATTCTAATATTATGAATATCTTGCCAGATACGAAACTCCTGAAATTCAGGGGAAGATTTAGGTGCAACTTTATATCCTTTTTTGATAAAATCATTATCTTTCTTAAATTTACCCTTTTCGTATTTGCATAAACTGATGGAATGTTTTTGTGACTTCAATTCACGTTGATAGTAAATTATATCTTTTGTAAGTAAATAATAAATGTCGTGTGTCTGAATTTCCTTCTGCTTTGCTTCATTATGTTTATACAACTCTACAGAAATATCTTTCAGTTTTGATGTATCCTTTAGTTCAGGGTAATATTCACATTGTTTATTCCAAATCTCTTTAAATTCTTTTTGATATAAACTCCTATCTATTATTTGTTGTCTGATTCTATAATTCTTATCATTTACTAGATGATTGAAAAAGTATTCACCTACATTTAAGCCCGAATTCTTTATGTCTTGCTCAAGTGCTACTTTTGACATTTCCCAGTCATCTGGTTTAGGTTGCTGAAATTTTAATTTTTCTTCACCGCTTTTTAATGTTTCCTTTGTAATTAAGAAATTTAACTCTTTGCCTATCCATTCAGGTTTGTTTATTCGTTTTTCTTCCCATATATATTTGCCAGCTTTAATAATATAAATCTTAATAAACTGTTTCTTGAAGTTCTTTTCGGAAACTTCCTGTATCTTTTCCTCAATTGAATCGACTTTTAATATCTCAACCCATTTTTCTATTTTCTTTTCTTCGTCTTCCTTCTTATCTTTTCTACTGCTTCTAAAACCTCTTCTCTGGTTCATCATATATATAATCCTAACCAACTCATTCATAGATATCTTTTCATTCAATGCTTTCTTTCTTAAATAATACACAACCCAATCAATGGATACTGATAATTTACCATCCTTGCTTTTTACACCAAGAACTTCCGTCGCTTCTTTGACTGTCTTTTGTTCAATAGGGATATAATTATTTATATTAAATTTGAAATCCTGATTTTCTTTGAGAGCTTCCTTGAAGTCTTCTGGGTATTCTTTATTTAACCAACCTAATATTTTCAGTGCTTTGATTAATCTTGTTCTTCTTAATACATATCTTTGTTTTAGTCTTCTACTTCCTCTTTTTTGTCTTCTAAACGCAGCTTTCGTTTCTACAGCACTACCACTGTTAAATTTGTTAAGCATTTCGCCATCAACTGGTATAATTCGGCTACCTAACCATTCAATACTTCCTTTTTCTCCAAATTCTTCTAAGTTAATTAGACAACCACCTATTGAATTTGTTCCGATATCAAGCCCAAGAATTTTTTTCATAGTATTTTATATTAAATTATAATTTCTTATATTTGTAATGAAGCAAACCACAATAAGGATTATTCCGTAGTGAGGTTTACCTCTAGGTTTAGCCCTCAACCTTAATGGGGGCTTTTTTATTATAAAGTTTTATTCAAAAGATTTATTCCACAACAAAATTGAAATAATGCAACAATTATTTCAAAAAAGTTTTGCTGAACACGGTTTGGTTAGAACTTAATTATACTCAATTCGAAATAAATTTTCTTAAGATATAATTTGTATTTTTCTTATAATTATTTATTAATTCACTTATAAGAAAAAAGTTATGAATTAAATTCTCGAATAAGAAGAAATTGAATGTGAGAATAAGAATCCAAATGTTTAATATTTATTGAAACATACAAAAAGATATTTCGACAATAAATACATTTATTTTTAAAGAAATTAGTGTAAAGATTTTCAACATTTTAAATTAATCTTTGATGATTTCAACAATATTTAACCTATAAGGAATATTCAAAAATTTGATTAACTAAGAATTAAGTAATAATTTGTAAACTGAATATGGTCAGCTATTTATGCTTCCCAGAGGATTGTGAGGACGGCGTTGTAATTTTTCATGGGGATGTTTTGTTCGTGCATGTAATAATTTGCTTTAAAGTTAAAGTCGTTTAAAAACCAGGCATCGGCAAGGATTTCTTCGGGTTTTGTCGAAATTTCTTTTCCCTTAAAAAAATCAAATGCACCCGAAAAAGTGTTTAATCTCTGTCCTGCAGGAACGTATCTAAAAGGAAAATATTCGTTCGCTTTGCTCCATTTAACCTTTCCTTCACAACTTAAAATTACTGCAATAGGGAATTTCCCGCATTCGGCATATCGTATTGCCATTGAACTTAATGTCGTGTTGAATTTATCCGATGCTTTGTTTAATGTCTCATAACCTTCATCTTTCCAATCGATATATTCTTTAATCCACTCTTCAGGCATTAAGAGTTCTGATGCGAATATATTTGCTTCCTTCTCGTTCGATTTATTGTTGCTGAATGTAAGAAAATCTTCTTTTCTGCAAAAATACTTCTTTTCGCATTCAAGGAAAAAATGACCTATTTCGTGCGCCAAAGTAAAATTTTTACGCCCTTCTTCTTTTATGTTTTTGTTTATTGTTATTATTCCGGTTTCTCCGTCGTGAAAAATGCGTCCATCGTGTGAACTTAACTCTTCTTCACATATCAGAAGGTTTTCCGCATTGGCAATCTCACGGATGTCTAATTCCGATGGGTCGGATATGCAGTATTTTGATAGAAGTTCTTTCGCTTTTATTGTTGGATTCATAATCACTGATTAATATGATTGCACTGATTACACTGATTTCAAAAACTTTTTACAACTAAGGACACGAACAAAACAGAATTAAGAATTAAGAATTAAAAATTAAGGATTCAGCATTCAGCATTTGCGTTCTTTGCATCCCGATCGCTCTTCGTTTTTGATCCCTACTTGTCGGGATTTATCGGAACAGAATTCAAAATTTTTTACTCTTTTTTATTATTTTCTTCGCCACTTCAAGTTTTTGCTTATCGCTTTCCAATTTCGCTTTATCCTCTTCGGATAATTTCTCCCCGTTTCTGAATGCGTATATTGGTGCCGGAGTCTGAAAATTACTTCGGGATAAATCAGATAACATTGAATCATCGAAATTTTTTTGATTCGCTATCCCGGCTTTGATTTTTTCCTGTGCCTCCAATTTTTGGATAAGATTAAGTCCTTTTTCCTTTCCTGCCTCTAAATTCATAACTGATTTTTTGATGTATTCCGTTATTTCCTCTTCCGTGTAGTTGTCTATATCCATAAAGAAATCAAGGAGATTAAACACTTCCTGTTTTGACATAAATATTTTTGTTCTTTTTTTAATTTTTGGTTGGTATGGAATTATCAAGATAATTTCTAAGTCTTTTCTTTATTGCAACAACTTCATTTATTTTTATTCCAAGATTTTTTGCCAATTGTTTGTTTGTATTTTTATTTTCTGTAAGTTTTAATATTTCTAAATATAAAATAACACAATCTTCATCTTCGCATTTTTTCATTGCCTCATCACATTGTTCTTTCAAAAAATTTAAATCTTGTAAATTATCTTTTTCAAGTAAATTATCCTTCGTCAAAGGGTCATCCGGTTCGTTATCATAATAAACTTCATCATAAGTATTAATTTCAAGCTTAAAACCTGCTTTTTCCAATCTTTTATGTTTATTTATAAGGTTCAATCGTTCACTATGTTCAAATATATACAATATTTGGTCATAAGCTTCAGGATATTTATCTATATCCCAGCTTCTTTTGCCCGTCAATAGGTCTTCTATGATTTTGTCAATTAATTCCTGACCATTTGTGGAAATATTTCTATTCCCAAAAAATTTTCTTAAAGCATTATCTGCTAAAAACAATAATTTTTTGTAGTTTCTGTTTTTGTCATTATAGAGCTTAGTGAATGCATCTATAATCTTTTGGTTTAAATTTAATTCCATGGATAATAAATATTTTTAACAAATTTTCAACAACTATCATCCCCGTATCTCCTTAAGTTAAATTTAAGAATTTTAATTTTAAAATAACATTTAATTATATTTTCCCCCGTCATATATACTAACTGACAATTTGAGTTTTTTCCCAATCTTTAATATAAATTTTTTCCCTCCATATACACAAACTGATAATTTGAGTTTTTTTCCATTCAGTATTAAAAATATATTTATGGAAAAATATCTTGGTAATAAGTTAGTATATATGAAAGGAAATAAAATGGAAGTAAAAACGAATATATTTATCCGAGGTTATATTGCCTTTATCTTGCTTTTAAATTGCCTTCAAATTGTACCAAAAATTAAGAAGGCAAAATCAAAGAGGATTAAGTTAAAAAAATTGCTTCTTAAACATTTTGTTTATTGGGCAAGACAACCTACTTTTTTGTAATTGCTTCAGCAATTCTCACAGTTAGATTGTAAAACCCGATGTTTTATTAAACTATTGGGTATTAACTAAATTAACTAAAATTAATAAATAAATAAGAAGAGGTAAATAAAATGGCTCAAGTAAAGAAAAAAGTACTCGGCACTGTGCACGGAGCTGTAGGCGACATGGTCTTCCGTGAAAAATTTGGAAATAGTTATGTTGGTATGCGACCAAAATCATTTGTTCCCGGAAAAGATGATGCATCTATTGCCAGAAGAAATAGATTTAAAATGGTGATAGAATTCGCGAGAGCTGTAAACGTGATAAAGCAATTGAAATATTTTTGGGATGTATATGGTCCGCAAAAAATGAGTCCGTATAATTACATCGTCAAAAAGAATTACCTGAATGTATTACCGGATGATGTTTCGAATACGGCGTCACTTGTACCGGATCTTGGATTCAGTATAACCACACCGACCATAAATATCACAAATACCAGAATCACTGTAACAGTTCCTGCACTTGGAACTAATACGGGTATAGATACGAATATTGAGAAATCCATAGTGTTAAAAGCAATATTATTCTTTAAAACACCGCTACAGCCAAAAAATAAACCATTTGAGTTTTTGTCGTTGGAGTCAACTGCTCAAACCCTTACTTTGACTGACCCGATTGTTTTTAATATTCCGCTTTCTGACTATGAAACTCAAATTTATGATTTGTACTCGGCAAGAAAAGGATTTTTTGCTTTGGTGACGACAGATATAAATAATAAACCGATTAGATTCTCAAACACAGAGAACAGCTAAGAATAAGAGAATAGCTAAGAATAAGAGAATAGCTAAGATGAATGAATAATAATTGTGTCGGGGAGTCTCCTATGATCTTTATAGGGACTCCTGACACATTTTATTAATAATTTGTTTTATATCCTCAGGGAATTAGTCTAACAAGTTGTTGGACTAATTTAATTTGCTGTTTATCAGGGGGTGAATTTGTCCCACAAGTTGTGGGACTTTTTGTTCAAATTGTGCAACAAGTTGTTGCGTTTTTTGAACATCAGAAGAATTATAAAATAAACACCATTTTTTTATATATTGCAAATTTCTTGTCTGAGTAAATAAAACGATTTAATAAAATTTATAATATATTTAAATATTAGTATTATTTATTCTATTTTAATTGTGTCGGGGAGTCTCCTATGATCTTTATAGGGACTCCCGACAGAGCAAAATTCAAACGCTATATCTTTATGAGCAAAGGTTCCACCATATTTACCCAATTTTACATAAATTCCAATTGCATTTGTTTTTTCAACCCAATGTTCGGGACTTAAGACAAAACTTGGTAAACCGGCTTGCATTTTAAAGTGGTCAAATTCGACCACTTTAAAATTCGGATTATACATTTGTTCCCAAGTGCCTAAAAATTCAAGTGTATTACGGCTTCTAATCCAATTTTTAATAACGTCTGCCGCCCGGGATTCTCCATCTTCTGATTTTGCAATATCGGTAATACATATAAAATCATTTTGTTTTGATGTTATCACCGAAATTTCAACGTTTTGTACCTTAATAATTTTAATTTTATTGCTCATAATCTAATTAATCAGATATTTTTTATTAATAACTGAAGTTACGCAAAACCCGATTTATAAGAAAAATAAATAACAATATAGAAAGCTCAAATAAATGAAACCGTTAAATCCCGACAAGTCGGGAACAGGAGCAAGGAGCGAACGGTTAAATTTAGATGCAATTTATCTCCCCACAGATAAAGGACATGTATGATATTTATTAATTTCAAAATATTTAAAAAGAAAACCTTCAAAAGCAAACAAAAACCGAAGGGATTCCCGATAAGAGCATTCGGGAATGACATTGCAGATAACAAATTACAAATAACAGAAAACAAATAACAGAAAACAAAAAACAAAAAAAGAAAACAAATAAAAAAAAGGGAGCTTGAATGCTCCCTAATTTTTAATTCTTAATTCTTAATTCTTAATT
>Ga0182027_10000667_pt1 | contig 58697 bp, 53 predicted proteins | sample 712E1DmetaG_FD_121300 | JGI IMG/M metagenome (GOLD analysis project Ga0182027, IMG submission 121300) | Permafrost microbial communities from Stordalen Mire, Sweden - 712E1D metaG (Illumina Assembly) | ecosystem: Environmental > Terrestrial > Soil > Wetlands > Permafrost | place: Sweden...
CGCCTTTTGCGCACTTTTGCGGCAATCCAGCCCCATTCCAATAAAGGTGAATAAAGGCAAATAAAGGTAAATAAAGCCAAAAAAATAAAATCCATGACTCGAAATGCCAAAATCGCCCGTCTGCCTTCCCACATCCGCCATCCACCCGTCACCCCCCAGACCGGCCCGCCCAGTACCGCAATCGAACCGAAAGGAGACCGGTTGGGTAGGTTATGGTAACTTATGGAAGGTTATGGAAGGTTATGGTAACTTCCCAGCCTCTGCCGTGCGCGGCTTTGGGGAGGGTGATGCGGGGCGCGCGCGGTCCCCGGAATCCTGGAAGATGCGTCCGCCCGGCGGCTATCATTTGACAGCTTTGTGGCTCATGGCTATTTTTCCCGAAGACAGGCGGGTGCGCCTGAAGGTTGAGGCATGACATCCATTTTTATGAATCTGGTTCGACGTTTTTGGTGGGGCGGTCTGCTCGTTTTTGCGGCGGCGGCGCCAACAAGTCCGCTGGCGGTTTCGGCGCAAGACGATTCGGCGGGGACGTCCGCCGTCGTGGGGCGCAACGGCGCCAATGGCATGGAAACGCCCGTCAACCAACGGCTGACGCCAGCGGGCATTCAAGTCGAACTGCCCGGCATGAGGCCCCAGGCTCTGGCCATCAGCCCGGACAAACAGTTGTTGGTCACTTCCGGGCAATCGGCTGACTTGGTGGTGTTGGACCCGGTTTCCGGCCGGATCCTCCGACACGTGCCGTTGCCCAATGCCAGCTCCCCCTACCGCGCCGAGCTTCCCGCGTCTCCCGAAACTCTCAAGCCAGACGCATCCGCGCAGGCCAGCTATACGGGCCTGGTTTTTTCTCCGGACGGCTCGCGCATTTACATGGCCAATGTCAATGGCGACATCAAAGTCTTCGCCGTCCAGAAAGACCACATGGTCAGCCCGCTGTATTCCATTCCCCTGGCCTCCACCAACGCGCCCCTGCGCCCGTCTGAAATCCCGGCCGGCCTCGCCGTTTCGGCGGATGGCCAACGTCTCTACGTGGCGCTCAATCTTTCCAACCGGCTGCTCGAGCTGGACACCACCAGCGGACTGGTGTCCCGGGTCTGGAGCGTGGGCGTGGCCCCTTATGATGTCGTGCTCGCCGGCCACAAAGCCTACGTGAGCAACTGGGGCGGTCGCGCGCCCGGCCGCGACAGCCTGACCGGACCCGCTGGCCGGGGCATGAGGGTGCGCGTGGATCCTGTCCGTTACATCGCCAGCGAAGGGTCCGTCTCGGTCATTGACCTGGGGAGCAGTGAGAAGTCGGACGACATCCTCGCCGGGCTTCATGCGTCGGCCCTGGCGGTCACGCCCAATCAACGTTACGTCGTAGTCGCCAACGCCGGGAGCGACACCCTGAGTGTGATTGACACGCGCGCGGAGAAGGTTGTGGAAACCATTTGCACGCGGTCCAATCCGGGCGATTTGTTTGGCGCCCAGCCCAACGCCCTTGCCTTTGACCCATCCGGCAAAACCCTCTTCGTCTGCAACGGCACCCAAAACGCGGTCGCGGTCATCCAATTCGAGCCGGGGGAATCCCGGCTGCTGGGGCTGATCCCAGTGGGCTGGTTCCCCGGCGCGATTGTCTGCAACCCCCGCAACGAATCGCTTTGCGTGGCCAACATCAAGGGCCTCGGCCCTGGCGTGCTGGATAAATCCACCGGCCGGACCAAATTTCTGGTAACCAAATGGTGGGGATCATTGTCTCTGGTGCCCGTTCCCTCGGCCTCCCAATTGGCCGCCCACACCGCGACCGCGCTCGCCAACATGCGTTATCCCCTGCTGGCCGCCTCCAGGCTCCCCGCGCGCGCCGGCCAGCCCCCGCGCCCCGTGCCCGAACGCGTGGGAGAGCCGTCCGTCTTCAAGCATGTCATATATATTATCAAGGAGAACCGGACCTACGACCAGGTACTGGGCGACGTCAAGGAGGGCAATGGCGACCCCTCCCTTTGCGTGTTCGGCCAGAACGTCACCCCCAACCAGCACAAGCTGGTCCGGGAGTTCACGCTGCTGGACAACACCTATTGCTGCGGCAGCAGAAGCCCCGACGGCCACCAGTGGACCGACAGCGGCGTGGCCACCGATTACATGGAAAAATCATACGCCGGTTTCCGGCGCAGCTATCCCTTCGATGGCGGGGACGCGCTGGCCTACGCGCCGTCCGGTTTTATCTGGGATGACGCCGTCTCCCACGGCAAAACCCTGCGCGACTACGGCGAATTCACCCTCCCGCACAAGCGCTGGAAAGATCCCAAACGCAAGGGGGCGCCGGGTTTTCTTGACGCCTACCATGAGTTTATGGATGGCACGGACACCATTGTGTTTTGGAGCGAGCCGAACCTCGAATCGGTCCGCCCATTTATCGCCACCAACGGGATGGGGTTTGATTTGCGCGTGCCAGATGTTTATCGCGCCGGCCAATTCATCCAGGACCTCAAGCAGTTCGAGCGCAGCGGGCATTTCCCGGACTTGGTTATTCTTTGGCTGCCTTGCGACCACACCAGCGGCACCGCCGTGGGAGCGCCCACGCCGTCGGCGCAAGCCGCCGACAATGATCTGGCCGTGGGGCGGGTGGTGGAGGCCATCAGCCACAGCCGGTTCTGGCAGGACACGTGTCTGTTTGCCATTGAAGACGACCCGCAGGATGGCTGGGATCATGTCAGCGGCTACCGCACCACCGCCTACCTCGCCAGCGCCCACAGCAAACGCGGCCAGGTCATCAGCAAGCAATACAACCAGACCAGCTTGTTGCGCTCCATCGAACTGATCCTGGGCCTGCCCCCTATGAACCAGTTGGATGCCACCGCCACCCCAATGTTTGACTGCTTCACCGACCAGCCGGATTTCAGGCCGTTCGACGCCGTGGCCAACCTCGTGCCGCTGGACCAGATGAACCCGGAGCCTAAGAAGATTTCCGACCGGCTGCTGCGCAAAGACGCCTATGCCTCCGCCCGGCTCCCCCTGGAAAAGCCCGACCAGTGCCCGGAAGACTTGTTCAACCACATTCTCTGGCGCTCGGTCAAAGGCTCCCGGACTCCCTATCCAGACTGGGCGGTAAAAACCACGGACGCTGATTAGGGCGCTCTGCGAGCTGCTCTCAGTTGGCCGCCGGGCTTGGGGCTGGCGGCGCGCCGGCCGCCGGTTCCAGGGGCAGGGAGATGCGCACCAAGCCCGGCTGCCCGCTTTGCGGCGGCGGGATTTCCATTTTGCCGCAATGGGTCTGAATTATTTTATTAGTGACAGCCAGGCCCAGGCCCAGGCCGACATTGCGCGTGGTGAAAAACGGCTTGGCCGCCTTGTCCGCCGCCTCGGCGCTGAAACCCCCGCCGCTGTCCTGCACCTCGATCCGCGCCCAGCGCGAGCCGCTGGAATCGGTTTCCGACCGGGAACGGACCCGGACCTGGCAGGACTGGGTGTTGGCTTGGAGGGCGTTCAAGATGATTTCGGCGAAGGCGTGCTGCAACCCGACCCGGTCGCAGGTGACGGTGAGCGGCTCGTTGGATTCAAAATGGAGCAGGACGGTGTTGGCGGGATGATAGGCGCGGGCTTCGCGGAAGGCTTCTTCGATCAATTGTTTCACCGCCACCGGTTCGGCAAAGGCCATGCGGTCGCGGGCCAGGTAACGCATCTGGTTGACCAGACGGGAGACGCGCTTGACGCCCTCGTGCAGAGCGCCCGCCAGGGATTGCTGGAATTCGGGATCATCCACCCGCTCCTTCAAAAGTTGCTCGTGGGTGGAAATGGGCAGAACGGCGTTGCCGATCTCATGGGCCAGCCGCTCCGCCATTTCCTGCACCAGCCGCAGCTTGGCCGTCTCCACTTCCAGTTGCCGGAGGCGGTCGGCCTGGCTGCAATCTTCGATGATCAGCAGAACCGCGTTGGCCACGGCGGAATGCCGCTTGTTGAACGGGGTGGCGGTGATTTGATAGCTTTTTTCCGGACTGCCCGGCGGCTCATAGCGATAAGGGGGAATAACTACGCCGGTTTTCAGAATCTCAAAAACCTTGCTGCCGATGGCCTGGGGAAGGTCGCTGAATCCCAACGCGCCCGGCGGACGCCCCGGCTGGAGGAAGCAATTCCGCGCCATCTCGTTGGCATGAAGGATGGTCAGATCCCGGCCGACCACCACGCAGCCGCTGCTGAACTGATGCAGAATGTCCGACATCATTTCGCGGTCGGCGGCGATCTGGTCGTGCAACCAGATGTTTTTGATGGACTGTCCGAGCTGTTCGAGCAGGTGGAACACCAGTTGCAGCTCCTCCTTGGTCAGAGGCTCCCCCGTGACGCGGCCGTCAAAAACCGCCATGCCCACCAGGGATTCCCGGTCGAGCACCGGGATGGCCACTTGCGCGCTCAGCAAATCGAACTCTTTGCGCATCTGCGGGTCGCGCTCCACCGCGTCGCTCTCGCGGCGCAGGACGCGGCCGTGGCGGAAAAGATGCCCGCCAATGCCCGATTCCAGAGAGAGTTCGAAATGCTCCAGCAAACCCGGGGCCAGCCCGATGGCGCAAGCGGAGTGCAAACGCCGGGCGCCCTCCGGTTCGGGCGTGTCCCCCAGGGACCCCGGCGGCTGCCGCAGAAAAATCGCCGCGCGGTTCACGCCGATGATTTTGCGCAGCGAGAGCAAAAACTCCTTGAGCAACGATTGGGCATCCAGGTTGTGCAGCAGGATGGTGGAGTAATTGCGCAATAATTCCAGCGTCGGCGCCGGGATCTGGCTCGCTTCCACCACCAGCCTTGGCTCCGGACGCGGGCGGGATTCCGCCGGAGCGGATTCGGAGGCCGTTTTGGCCGCCAGCACCCGCGCCAGCACCGCGTTGAGCAAACGTCCCCGCACCGGCTTGGCCAGGATGTGGCTCACGCCCAGAAGGTAGGCGTCCTCTTCCCATCCCGCATTCGCCGCCGCCGCGTAGAGGATCAGCGGGCAGTGCGGCAGCACCCGGCGCAGCCGCTCAATGGTGCGGATGGGCTGGACGGTCGTCAAATCCACGTCGCAAACGCAGGCGTCAATGGACCAGGCGGACAGACGCAATTCGTCCTCGTTCAAATCGGTCTGTTCAATGATGCAGTACGCCGCCGGGTCCAGCGCGGCGCGAACGGCGGCGGCCAGGTCGGATCGGGGGGCGATGACCAGAAGAGTGTTCATGCCGTGATCGCTTCGCCGTTGGGATCCACAGCCAGGCCCAGGTTGTCCTGGGCCGGGTGAAGTTTGCTGGGCAAATCCACCTGGACGGTGGCGCCTTTTCCGTCCTTGCTCGTAATGCTCAGCGTGCCGCCATGCAAATGGACGATCTTGCGCGCGATGGCCAGGCCCAGCCCAAAGCCGCGCTTGCCGTCTCCGGTGTTTTTGGTCGTGAAATAAGGGGTGAAAACGCGCTGGAGGTTTTCCGCGCTGATGCCTTCGCCGTGGTCCGTGATTTTGAGCCGGTGCCAGTCGCGGCTCCTCTCGGTCTTGGGCAGCGGGGCCAGTTGAATTTCGATCTGTCCGCCAGGATGGGAGGCGTCAATCGCATTGGTAAGCAGGTTGCAGATCAAACGTTTGATCAACACGGCGTCCATTTCGATGACCACATCGGCGCTCCCGTTGAAATGGATCTCCACGCCCTTGGCCGCGGCGGCGGGTCGGACGAGCGAAACGGCGTCGCGCACGGTTTCATCCAGCAAGCCGGGCTTGCCCTGTAGCTTGGAGGAGCGGGAGAAAAAGAGCGCTTCGTTGACGTAGGTGCGGACTGTTTCCAGATTGCGCAGGCCCACGGGCAGGAGCTCGTCAATCGTCGCCTGATTGAGCGCGGATTCCCCCATCAGTTGCAGCAGCGTTTGCACCGGCGTGAGCAGATTGTTGAGGTCATGCGCCAGCCCGCGCGACATCCGGCCCAGCAGATCCTGTTCATAGACCACCTGCAACTGGTGGCGCAGGCGGATTTGATTGAGCAACAGACCGAGGCTGGAGGAAAGCTCGGTCAGCAGGCGCAAGTCGTGCGGCGTGAAAAGGTCGCCGCTGGCTTTGGGCCCCAGCAACATGCACCCCACCAGATCGTCCCCGGAGAAAAACGGGAAACAAAACTCCGGCTCGAACACTTTCAACTGCTGGCGCGCGTCCCGCTGCAACATGGATTCGCGGTCGGTCTCATAGACCGAATTGCAGGACAGGAACTTGGCCCGGGACTGCTGGAAATAGCGGAAGACCGGGGAATCAATCTGCCAGTCCGAAAGCGCCATTTCCTGCCGCGGCGGGTAGCAATGAAAGAGGACAAAGCCACGGGTTGTCTCGTTCAGGAGAATGATCTGGTAACTGCGCACTCGCATGGTGATGGCCAGCAGGTCATTCAACTCCTGCATCGCCAATTGCGGTTCCGGGAAGGCGCGGATGGTTTCAATGACGCTGTTGACTTGGGCGTGGTATTCAAAGCGGTCGCCCAGGATTCTGCGCTCCAGTTTGTCGGTCCCTTTGCCGAAGAATTGCGGGAAAAGCAGGGAGGCCACCACCGCGCTGGCCAGCAGCACCCCGATGGCGGCGGCAAAGGAGGTCTGGGTAAAGCTCCCCTCCGGCGCGAAGTGGACAATGACCAGCAAAAGGCAGAATCCTATGAGAAACATGAAAACCAGCCGGACAAACTGCGCCGCGAAGCGGCTCAGGGTCACATGAATGTCCAGGAGCCGGTGCTGCAACACACTGTAGCCGACGATCACCACGTAGAAAAGCGCCGCCAAACTCCCCATCGGAACAACCTTGATGTGGGTCAAAGGATAGTTATCGATCCCGATGATCGGCAGCAAATCATTCGAGCCAAATATCCACAATCCCATGATGGCCACCAGCAACGCCCGCAGTCGCGTCCGGTGCGTCGGCGGCGCCGATTTCTGTCCTTCATAAACCATGATCATCAGGGCGCTGGTCATCGCGGTGTATAACAGACCAAACCATTTGAACGCCCAGCCTGCCACCCCCCAATATCCCGTGTGCTCAATCCAGCGCACATTGGTGATGAACCAGCCGGGATAGAGCGTGAGGGCGAAGGCCGTGTGCAGCAGATACAACACAGGCATCCACCATTTCAGCCGGACCCCTAAAATGATGGTACACAAATGGAACATCGTGACCGGCAGGAAAATCACGCCCAATTGCAGGATTTTCGCCCACACCAACGCCTGGGCCGGGTCCAAGACGGGGCCCAGGTTCGGGTCGTGCCGGCTGAGTTGAAACACCGCCAGGTTCCAGAGCGTCACCGATATCCCCCACAACACATAAACCCGGTGCAAGCGCGAGCGGAAGTCCCGGCCCAGCACCAGCAAGGTCAGCCCGACGTTTAACAACGCCGCCATCAGGGCCGTGATCTTGATGACATCTACCAGTTCCACAATGATCTCAAATCTTTTTCAACACCAGACAGGCGTACCGCCCGCCAAAACCAGCGTTCAGATTCACCGCCACCCGCACCGGATACGCCCGCGCCTCTTTCCGCACGTAATCCAAATCACAAGCCGGGTCCGGCTGCTCCAGGTTGATCGTTGGACAAATCTCCTGGCGCCAAATCGTCAGCGCGCAAATCACCGTCTCGATCGCCCCCGATGCCCCCATCAAGTGCCCCGTCACCGGCTTGGTCGCGCTGATGGCCAACTGCCGCGCATGATCCTTGAAAACCCGCTTGATGGCCAGCGTTTCGATCGGATCATTTAACGGCGTGGCCGATCCATGCGCGTTGATGTAATCCACCTCCGTCGGATTGAGCCGCGCCTGGCGCAAGGCCTTTTCCAGCGAGCGTCCATACCCCAGTCCCTCGGGATGCGGATCGGTGGCATGAAAAGATTCGCAACTACGCCCATGCCCGGCGAATTCCGCGTAAATCCTGGCGCCGCGTCCCACCGCATGGGACAGCTCCTCCAAAACCAGAAAGGCCGACCCTTCGCCCAGCAAAAAACCATCGCGCGACTGGTCAAACGGACACATGGCCCGGGTCGGGTCGCCTCCTTTTTCCGACATGGCGCGAAGCCGGCAAAAACCGATATGCATCATTTCCACCATCTCCTCCGATCCGCCCGCCACCACCACATCGGCTTCATCGTCCCGGATCATCTGGGCGGCGTAACCGATGGCGTCGTTGCCCGAGGCACAGCCGGAACAGTAGGTCACGGCGTGGCCGTGAACGCCCAAATGCAGCCCAATGGTGCTGCTGCCTTCCCCGCAATAGCAGGCCACCACATTGTAAGGATGCAGCGCGCGATAATTGTCGTGGCCGCCCACGAAAGCGTCGCGCAACCGGATCATGCTCTCCGAGCCGCTGACCGTCGTTCCCTCCACCACCCCCACCCGGTCCGGGTCCAGGCTCGCCAGATCAACCCCCGAATCCTTCACCGCCAGCGTCGCGGCGACCACGCCGAATTGCACGGTCAATGTAAAACGACTCAGCTTCTTGTCCTTGAGAAACTGGCCCACGTCGAACCCTTTGACCTCCGCCGCGATTTTGACCGGGAGTTTGCTGGCATCGAACCGTACGATCGGCGCCGCCGCGCTGACGCCGCCCCGGACATTTTCCCAAAAGCCCGCCAAATCCCGCCCGCTGGGAGAGATGACCCCCATGCCGGTGATGACAACGCGACGCTGTTTGCAGTCAACACTCATTTGTTTTTGTGGCAACGGTTGGCGGCGGCGGCCGCATTTCCTTGAACTGCCGCTGACAAACCGGCGCTTCTGCGCGTTTGCCAATTTGCTTTTCCTGCTGCTTTTCTCATGTTGATTCCAATCGTGCGCTCATAAGGAGAGCAGGGCGCCTGCTATGCCTGCTGCTCGAAATTTGGCGAAAGCTCTCCCTTGTTTGATGAGCAAAACGCGGGTTCGCGTGCCGGGCAGCCGCCTGATTCTTCTCCTTCACCGTCTTCTGCGCCGCGTCCTCGTTGGAGGTGCCAGGATTTTCACGCCTGTCGGTGGTGTCATCCCTGCCTGAGAACATTCCTCCGCCAACGCGCCGGCGAATCAAGCGATAGCGTGTTTTGACACTGTTTCTCACACAATCGCGAGGATACTGAAGGAACCCGGACTCCGTTCTACTAGAATACACCCGACGCCTGATTATAGCAAGCGGAATCATTCGCTCAATTCGGGTGAGGTTCAAACACCCGGTCCGTTCCATGCCTCGCAAAGGAATGCCCAACTGGCTCCGACGCCGAATCATTTCCCGCTTCGCCAAGGCTTCCTCTTTCGCCGGAACGGCCCCCGACGGAATGGAGGCCGCCCTGCCCTCCGGCGATGCGCCGCGCCCCTGCGCGAGCATCAAGGCAAAAGGGGTGATTTCCTCCGTGACAAGTCGCAAAGTGGTCCCGCATTTCGCCCTCCAGACTCCCGTCCTCGTCAACGAAAGCACATCAAGTGAAACAATCGGCACGCGGCCAATCAGGATCATTGCGGCGGTTTCTAACATATTGCGGGCAAAGGCTCAACATAATTATTCACATTTTATTCACAACCCGGATCACACGGCGGACTGCAGGGGGCGTCTGGCGTCGGGTCGTGGTTAGCCCGCAGCGCGATCCACGTCCAAGCCGCGCTCGCGCATGCGCTGGAGTTTGTAGATCAAGGTGCGGCGGCTGATGCCCAGAGTCCGGGCGGTGGCAGTGCGATTGTAATCCAACTTGCGCAGGGTCGCCAGGACGGCTTGATATTCGATCTCCTCCAAATGCTGCGCTTCGGCTTCGTCCACTTTGGGGGGCGAACCGGGCACCGGGCGGATGCGGATGGGCAGATGCTCGGGCAGGATGAGTTCCCCGCGGGAAAGAAGAGCCGCGCGCTCCATGGCGTTGCGCAACTCGCGCACGTTGCCCGGCCAGGAATAGCGCTCCAGGCAGGTGCTGACGGCGGAGGAAAGCTTGGCCCGGCCCTGGGTGAAATCGGCCAGAAACTGATGGGCCAGGGGCAGGATGTCTTCGCGGCGCTCGCGCAAGGGGGGAATGTTCAGCTCAAAGACGTTGAGACGGTAAAACAGGTCTTCGCGAAAACGCCCGCTCTTGACCTCCTCGTCCAGATTGCGGTTGCTGGCGGCCAGGATGCGGGCGTTGACCCGCACTTCAGCATTGGAACCGACGCGATGAAAACTTCCGTCCTGGGCCACGCGCAGCAGTTTGGCCTGGAGTGGCGGGGTCATCTCCGCGATTTCATCCAGGAAAATGGTGCCGCCGTCGGCCATCTGGAAGCGGCCCATGCGCTGGGCGATTGCGCCGGTGAAGGCGCCTTTTTCGTGGCCGAAAAGTTCGCTCTCCAGCAAGTTCTCCGGAATGGCGGCGCAATTGACCTTGACCAGCGGACCGGCGGAGCGCGGACTCCAGGCATGAATCACATCCGCCACGGCTTCCTTGCCCACGCCGCTTTCGCCGGTGATCAGGACGCGGCTTTCCGAAGGGGCGATCAGAGCGCAGTCGCGGAACAACGCCTCCATCAGCGGGCTGACGGCGATGAGGTGCGGAGGCAATTGCTTTTGTTCGGAAAACTTGACCGGCGCGGTGTGGGAAAGTCCGGTGGCCTGGCGGACCGAGGAGAGCAGTTCGTCCAGGTCAATCGGTTTGGAAAGATAATTGACAGCGCCGTCGCGCATGGCGCCGACGGCATCGCGCACGTCGGCATAAGCGGTCACCAGCAGAATGGGGAGCGCGCCGCGCACCTGGCGTGCCCGGCGCAAGGTCTCCAAACCGGAAAGGCCGGGCATGCGCACGTCGGAAATCATCATGTCCACCGTTTCGGCGCGGAGCACCTCCAGGGCGCGCTCGCCGGACGGGACGACCACGGTTTGGAAACCCTGGCTGGTCAGGAAAGAATCCAGCAGGCTGCGCTGGGCCGGATCGTCATCCACAATCAGGATGCGAGGCGCGGCATCATTTTTAGGAGAATCGGAGGGCAATTTTTCTTTAATCCTTGCCGCAAAGCTTCACGTGGGCAATCCGAAAAAGAGCGCCGGCGGGTTCATTGGCCACGCAGACGATCTCCCAGCCATGAGCCTGGACAATTTGCTGGACGACCGAAAGGCCAAGGCCGGTGCCCTCCGGATAGGTGGTGAAGTAGGGCTTGAAAATCTCGGCGCGGTTGGCTTGGGGCACGCCGGGGCCGTTGTCGGAGATTTCAATGAACGCTTCCTCATGGTTGCGTTTGCTGGCGCGGAGGCGGATTTCCCCTTTGGGCGGGACGGCCTGGATGGCGTTGAGCACGAGGTTGAAGAGGGCCTGGCGGAGGAGTTGTTCATCAGCCTCGATGGTCAGCGGTTCCATGACGATCTGCAACTGGATGCTCTTTTCCTGGATGTCGTAGTTCAAAGTGCGCGCCACTTCGGCGACGATGGCGCCCAGATCGGTGGGGGCGCGGCGGACTTCGCGCGGGCGCGAGTAGTTGATGAATTCGTTCAACTGCGCCGTCACGCGGTCGGTTTCATCAATGATGTCGCGGGTCTTGGCGCGGATTTCGGGGGAGGCATCCTGCTGTTTGGAAATGATCTGGGCCAGGCCGCGGATGATGTTCAGTGGGTTGCGGGTTTCGTGCGCGAGTCCGGCGGCGGCGAGGTTCATTTCCTTGAGGTGCAGATTCATTTCGCTGGCGCGGACCAGGCGAAGCTGGAGATCGGAAGTCTTGACCAGGCTCTGCCAGGCCAGGCCATACCCGACGACCCCGGCGGTGCCGAGGAGGGCGATGATGATCCGGATCAATAAGTCCGCGCTGTCCGCCTCGTGAACGGGCTGGGTGGACATGCCGACGAAGAAATTATGCGCCCCCAGCTTCTGGCTCATGCTTTTGTATTCCTCCTCGCTCATAAAAGGCGGCCGGACGAATTCACGCCGCGGCTCTCCTGGCGGGCCGCCAAACGGGCCGCCGGGCGGCTCGCCGGGCGGGCCGCCGCCTCTGCGGAATGGGGGGAAACGGGGTCGCTGGGGCGGTGCGTTCGTGTCTTCGGGATTCACATTCGTGACGGCAACGCCCGCGGTGAAGTTGGAGTCCAAACCGGAAGGTTGGTTGGTGCGCATGGCCCGCAATGTTTCCAAGGGGAGCACGATCAGGTCCTGGCTGAGGTTGGTTCCCAAATCCACCAGGTTGGGCAGCCAGACGATTGGGCCGTCCCAATTGGGGCCGTTCTGCAACTCTTTGGGGTCAAGATCCATATTGGTAGGCGCCGCGGCGGCAATATCTCCGGCGCGATTGACCAGCACCACCGAACGGAGTTCCACGGAATTGGTTTCGCCGGGCCTGACCAACTGGCTGATGGCCGCCTCCAGACGTTCTTTGGAAACCAGCACGCTGCCGCGCGCCCGCATGATCCGGCCGCAGGTCAGGGCCACGTATCTGGCGCGCTCGACCAGCAGGGCGCGCGCGGCCTTCTCGGCCCGCGCGTGCTCAACCACCTGCCAGGAAATCAGCCCCGCCCAGATGGCGAAAAGCATCCCATAAACCGCCCATGTGCGTCGCGCGTTCATCAGGGTTTTCGATGCGGGGGCACCGCCGTCTCGGGCGATGGCGCCCCGGAGGAAATTGGCGAACTGGGATCAATATAGGTGTCGCGTTCCTTTTGCGGAAAGGCCTTGGGCGACAACACCGTTCTGCTGGTTTCATCCACCGACATTCTGGCCAGGTCGCCCGGAGTTTTGACAACGAAAGGCGTCACAAAAACGATCAATTCGGTTTTAGCGATCGAGGAAACTTTGTGCTTAAACAAGTTTCCAAGCAAGGGAATATCGCCCAAAATGGGAACCTTGGTGTCGGTGGAGGATTTGCTGTCCTGCATCAGACCGCCGATGACCACGGTCTGGCCGTCGGGGGTGATCACGACGGTGTTGGCGGAGCGGGTGTTGATGTAGGGGGTGCTGAAGTTGCCGTTGGTGCCGCTGGAGATCTGGGTGGATTGGTTGGGGGCAACCTCGGAAATCTGCGGCTCCAAAATCATTTCCACGTTTCCGTTGGGATAGATAAACGGGGTGACGTCCAAAATGATGCCGACGTTTTGGTAGCTGATGCCGCTGGTTTCCCGGCCAAAAGAGTCAAAACTAACGCTGGTGATCAGCGGGACTCTCTGGCCGACGACAATTTCCGCCGGCTGGCCGTGGCGGGCTAGAATGGTGGGACGGGAGAGGATTTCCACCTTCCCCTTTTCCGAGATGGCGCGCAAGGTGGCGCTGAATTGATCGCCGGCAATGGTATATAAACCGGCGCCCGGCAGCGTGGTGATGCCGGTGGTTGGGGTCAGTCCCTGGGCTGCCAAGCCAAACAGATTGCTGGCGGTCACAGTCTTGCCGTTGAATCCCTGCGTCAGTCCGCCTTCCACGCCAAGGTCAAGGCCCCGGTTGTAGGTGACCTCCAGAAAGACAACTTTGATCAACACCTGCGGTTTGACCTGATCCATCGCTTCCAACGCTCTCTTGACGTTCTCCTGGTTCACGTCGTCGGTGATATAGATAATGCTGCCGGTTACAGGATCAATCGTGAACGTCACCGGGGGGATCTGGCCGTTGGCCGCGTATGGGGACGTGCTGCTGGCTCCGCCGGCCGTGCCGCCGCCGCCGAAGCCGCCTCCTCCCCTACCGCCGCCGCCGCCGCCGAAGCCACCGCCGCCGCCGCCGAAGCCACCGCCGCCACCGCCACCTCCGCGCTGGGCCAGAGCAGGCAGGACAAGACCGCAGCATAGCAAGGCCACAAGCCAGCGGGTGATCGAAAGTTTTTTGGTTGTCGTGATCATATTATTGTTTATCCAGAGATTGGGATTAGCGCAGTCCAGATGTCCCTCCCCCGCCACCACTGCTGGTGCCGAAACCAGAGGAGGAAGAAGTGGTTTGTTGCTGCGCGGCTTGTTGGGCCCGCGACTGCAAGGCATTTACCTGAGTGGAGGATGAACTCGAAGAAGTTGACATGAAGAGGTCCTTGAGCGGGGCTTGAAAATCCGCCGCGTCGCCATTCATCGGGTGAAAAACAAAGACTCTCTTCGCGCCCGCCGGGTTGGCATCCAGTTCCTCAATCATCGCCTTGATTTGAACCATGGTATCTTTGGAGGCGGTGACGATGACCGATTGCGTGCGCGGATCGGGCACGGCAAGGACGGTGGTTTGTTTTTTCATGCGATCGCTCAGGGTCGAGGTGGCGCCCCGGTTGCCGCCTCCAAATCCCCCGAACCCAACAAACTGCCCGAAGCCTCTTCGTCCGTTGTTTTGTTGGTTCTGGAGAGAGGGATCCGGGAAAAGCGAGGTCAGTTCGTTGGCCACTTCCGTGCAATCCGCATGCTTGAGAGCAAAGACCGTGATCTGAACGGTGTCTTCCTGCGGAATATCCAGTTTCACGATCAGGTTGGAAATGCCGGGCATGAAGTCCGCCGGCGCGCTGACGATGACCGCGTTATTCTGGTCATCCGACACCGCGTTGACGTGGACTGTGGCCCGCTTGGCATTGTCTTCCGCGCTGGTCCCGCCGCCGCCAGGCCCGCCGAAGCCGCCGCCGCCACGACGGCCGAACATGGCTTGGAAAGGATTTTGAGCCGTGGTGTCCTGACTCGTGAACACATCCTTCAATTCCTGGGCGATGGACTTGGAATCGGCATAGGTCAGCAAAAACACCTCCAAGTCGCCGTTGCCGGATTTGTCGAGCGCCTGGAGGATTTGCGCAAAGCGCCGGACATCGGACCCGCGGCCCGTCATGATGAGGGCGTTGCCGCCTTCGTTGGCGTTCAACTCGGCGCCGGGCGGCCGGAGCGGGGAAAGATCCTTGGCCACCTGGGTTGGATTGAGCTGATGAAGCGGCAGAATCCAGGTACTCACGGTTGCATCTTGCGGAATAGACGTCCAATCGTCGTTCCATTCATGGACGGGAGTGCCGGCGTTGCTCTTGGCCGCTTCCAGGGTCATGATGGTGAGAGTTCGGCCGTCTTGAATGGCGGTCAGATCATTCTTGGCCAGGACTTTGTTGAGAAGGCCAATGATTTCATCCTTGGACACCGGCGTGGGGCTTTGCATATCCACCGTCCCGCCCGACCGGGTGTCCGCGTCCCGCATAATGACAAAACCGGCCGCGGTGCTCAGGTAATTCAATACCGTGTCAACAGGAACTCCGTGAAAATTCAGGATCAGGCCCTTCTCCGCCGTGCCGGCGGTCAACGCGGTGTTGGTGCCCAGCGCGGGCGGGGTCGCCGGCTCCGCCGCCACCGCGGGCGTCGCGTTGGTCTGGTCCGAAGACTGGGCCGTGGCGTTCTGGTCGCCCGATTGCCCGGGGGTCTCCTGATTGGCCGGGGGTGGTGTCGCCTGGTCGGCTGGCGTCTGGTCCGCCGGTGTCTGGTCGGGCGGGGCTGCATCATTTGTTTGTGCGGCCACGATGGCCGTGGTGGCAAACCATCCGGCGGTCAAGCCGGCCAACAAGATAGGTGATAATTTTTTCATAATTTATTTTTCCTCCTGTGCGCGTCGCGCCTGTAGTCTTTTCAGCACGTCTGGGTCAACCGCGGCGGGCGGGCTGGATGAGACGCTTGATGTGGTCAATCCACTGGAATTGTCGGTCCCTCTGTATCTGGTGGATCTGCGGCTGGTATAACTGCCGTTGCCATAGCCGCCGTTATCGCCCGAGTTTCGGTCGCCGGAATTGTTCTGCACGCCCGCGGATTGTCCTCCGCCGTTCGCTCCATCACCCGAGTTTTGGGCGCGCGCTCCTGTGGTGTGGGGCGCGGGGTTGAACGCCATCTTCCACTCCCCGCCATCCGTCCGGGTCAGCCCCCATTCCGCCTTCACGACCACAACCTCCTGATTGGTGCCTTTGGTGGTGGCCAGCGTCACGCTATCGTTGGTGATGGCCTTGATTTTGTAGCCGTTAATCGTGTCGTTGACATTGAGCACCCCGGAGCGCGGCGCGCCGTCGCCGTCAAAAAAGGCGTCGTAATAATCTTTGCCGATTTTCAACGCGGTGCCTCTGAAAGAAAACGTCTCGATGCGCGGCGGCCGGACTCGTTGGTACGTCTCGTTGCCGCGATCCCGTGTGCGCCGGGGATCAAAAATGTTCCGTTGCGTGATGATTTGGAACGAAGCCACAGCGGTCGGCGGGAGGTTGGACGAAGTGGCCGGGCTGGCAACCGGGTTGACAGCAGGGCTGACAACAGGGTTGGTGGAAAGGCCGATGGTATTGGTTTGCTCTGGAGCAGCCATCAGGCCGCCAGCCATCAATAGAAGCCATGCCGCGGTGCTGAGGAGGTGATTTCTCATTGTGTGGTATTGGTTGGAGCGTTGAGGATCAAGCCGCTGACCGTCAAGCCAAGCGCCAGTTGGGATCCATTGTCATCCTTGGTCGTCAATTCGAGGGATTCCACCTTCAAAGCCATCGGACTGCTTTCCACGGCGTGGAGAAACAAGAACACCTGCTGTAGATTTCCGGTCACGTCGGCCCGCCATTCCATGTTGGAATAGTCCGGGTCGTCGCTGTCCTTGCTCTGTGGCTTTTGGCCGGCCAGGGTGACATAGCTGGCGCGCGCCCAGCCGTCGAAGGCCTTGAACAACTGGCTTTCCGCCAGGGTCAGGTTGTTGGGCAGGGTGTTGGTGTTCATCTGGGCCCAGTGATCCTCAATGGCGGCGGCCCGATGCATCATCATTTTTCCGTCCTGGATTTGCTTGCGCAAATCGGCGATTTTCGCCTGCCGGGCCTTCCAGTTGCTGGTCAGGGGCGTGAAGACCACCACATTGAGCAGCAAAAGCCCGACGCAGACGCCCACGGCGATGGCCAGATATTTTTCGCGGTTTTTAGTTTCCATTTCCTCCTCCGGGTTGCCACTGATAGTTCAGGCTGTATTGGATCGGCTGCTGTCCGCGCGTCTCGGCATGCAAGCCGGTCACCTCCGCAACTTTCCCCAATTTTTCCCGCATCGTGTTGAACGCCGCCAGGTTCTGCGCCACTCCCGAACAGGTCACCGCCGAAAGATCGCGGATTTCCAGGGTCTTGACCGAAACTGATCCTTCCTCGGGGAACGACGCGGTCAATTTGGAAAGGATGGTCAAGGCGCGGAACGAGGGGTCGAACCAGGCACGGTACTTCTGGATGTTGTCCTGTTCGCGGGTCAATTCCTCCACCTTGCCCGACATGGGCGCCCACTGGGAATTCAAACTGGCGATTTGGTACTGCTGCCAGCCAAACAAGCCGCCGACACAGGACACGATCACGGCCGCCGCGCCGCCGGCGTAGGCCAGCTTCTGGGTGGACAACTTGGTGGAAACAAACTGCCGCCAGGGGGCGATCTTGGGCGGAAGAAAATCCGGCCCCACGTCGCCGCTCTTGACATAAGCCGCCGCCAAAGCCAGCACGGGCGAGGCCGCGATGTCCGGCGCGGGCGCAGTGTCAAAGGTCACGGCCACCGGGCGGTCCATCGGTTCGATTCTCAGCCCCAGCACGGTCAAGCGGGGCGCAATTTCGGCGACGAATTGCCGGGCCACTTCGCCCTCGCCAAAAATCTTGATCGGCCCCTGCGCTTCCGAGAATCCGCCCGGCAACTGGCCGAGCGTGATCCGCACCTCCCGCGCCACCAAGTCGGCGGAGACCTTCCGTCGCGCCCCCTCAGATTCCACCGCGGCATCGAGCGAACGCAAGGCAATAATCCCGCCCCCGCCGCTGACCTGCAACTCCAGGCCGTGACTGCTCAGGGCCAGGGTGAGAACCCGCTGGCTGGCCTGCTGGGACGGGCTTTGCGTGGCACTGATGCCCATGGCGAAGGTCAGCGGCTTGAGCCGGGCGGCCCGGAGCACGCGCTCCAGCACGTCCAAATGATTGCGGGGCACGGCCAAAAGCGTGGCGAACTGCTCGCCGCTCGGCGCCTTAAAAAGGGAGCGGGTGATGAAAAGCGATTCATGCCCGGATGGAAAACCGCGTTCGGCTTCGATTTGCAGATAGCTCGCCAGGTCCTCCGCGGACAGTTCCGGCAGCTTGGTTTGCAGGGTCAAGACCCAGGTCAGCGGCAGGCAGACGGCGCAACGGCGCTCCCGGATGCCGGCGCTGTCAAGATGATTCCGAATCTCCCGGCCCACCAGTTCCACATCATCCGTCAGGGGCGAGAGGGCCATGGGGGCGGAGACGGTCTGGCGGACCTGGAGGGTGGCGCCGCTGCGCCGCACCACCACCGCTTCCAGTCGGTTGCCGTCCAGGGCGATCCCCAGGATGGAGGAGGCCCGTTGTGATTTGAAAAGGTTCATCATCTTGAATTTCCAGCCAACAACTGGTCATGCGTTTTTTTGCCCAATGCCCACCCCAAATAGGTCAGGTCTTGCCGAAACACAATCTGCGGCAGGCCGCTGCTGCAATCAAAGACAAATCGGACGCGCCGATAACCCCGGCCATGGCGCCCGACTGCGGCAATGTCCGCCGAAAACTGAAAAGAGCGGGCGGTGACCCACGGTCCCGCCTGGGTGATCGCGGCGGTGCCAAGGTTGGCCAGAGCGTCTTTGAGCCAGGCGACGGAACTGAGGCGGCCGGCGTTGCCCTGGCGGAAGGAAAGCACTCCTTGGGCGTTGTTGTAGCCGATGCCGGGGATGCAAGCCAGGGCGGTGGCGGTGGCGGTGTTGACGTTGATCAATCCCACCGTGTTGGAATTCATCAGCAACGGTTCGATGTTCCTGAAGTCGCTCTCGCTCAGGCCGCTGCGGTTGTAGAAATCCAGGACGCTGCTGGGCGCTGTGGTCGTGAAATTTGCCATGATGGTGGCGGCCCGGGAAGAGGATAAATTGGTGCTCAGAAGGCCCTGCAACGCCGTCGTGTCGGTCACCAACACCCGGTTCGTGCTGCCCAAGGCATTGACCACGTTGGACCCTTCGTGGCTATAGATAGTGACGTATTCAAGTATTCCCGGATCCAGGTTTCCATTCTGGTTATCATTTGGCGGCAAGGCGCTGCCGTCATTTTCGTTCGGGTCCATCGTCCCGTTGAGGTTGGCGTCCTCGCCGTAGAGCAGGTCCAAATTCATGCCATAGACCATGCGCAACTCGCCAGTGGTCTCATAGTTGGTCAGTTTGCAGAGGTAGGGTGGGTTGAGGGCGGAATACGTTTCGGATTTCGCCCCGCCGGTGCTCGGCGTCGTGCTGGCGCTGCGCCAATCATACATCGCCGCCAGCAGGTTGGGGGTCATTTGCGGCAGGCTGGTCAGCCAATTGGTGGCGTTGTTGTAGATCGAAGCGTTCAAATTCGCCTTCGACGCCTCATCCACCAGGCAGAAGGTGGGATCGCCGGAGCGGCGCGCCATATCGGTGTCGTTGGTGTCGCGCCCAATGAACCAGAACATCCCCTCGCCCACCTTGACTGCGGCGGTCTGGTAGTTGTTGGTGGAAGGCAGCATGTTCGGCGTGGCCAGATTTGCCAGGATGTTGCTGGCATAAACCGCGCCGGCTTCGATGGCCTGGTCGGCTTGCAGGCTGGCCACCTGATTGTCCGCCGCGCGCAACTCCATCTCCATGGCATTGGCAAAATAAAGCGCCAGACCGATCACCCCAAAGGCAATCCACATCACGATGATCAGCACCGAGCCGGAAGTTTCCTTCTTCTTCCTTCTTCCTTCTTCCTTTCCCATGATGCGTCTGGTGTTCATGGCAGCGCGGTGGTGGGGTTGGTGGTTACCTGGACATCAATGGGGATGACCAGTTCATAAGTCGGGGCCTGGGCCGCCAGCCGCCCGTTGCCCTGCGCCGCCATCTGGATTTGCATCTTGACCGCGCAAGGCAAATTGGTTTGCTGCGTGGTGTCCCACTGCGACTGCCACGCGTTGCCGTCATAGTAGGTAAAGATCACATTTTGAACGCCGCTCAAAACCGTCCGCTTCAAGTCCGGCTGGGCCGGCGGGTTGACCGGGAGCAAGTTGCGCGTGACCGCGCGGACCAGGTCCCGGCCTGGATTCATCCGGTTGGTGGGGGCCGTCAACAAATAATCAATCTTCTCGATGTCGCCCCATGGAACCATCCCATCGGGTTCGCCACCCGTGGTGTAGAAGTCGGGGCCGATCTGGTCGGGCAACGTGTTGGTTTGATTGACGGTTTGCAGCGGGCCGATGAGCATTCCATTGGTCGTATTGGTCGAACAGATAAGGTTGGCCAGATCGCGCTGGATGCTGATCAGGGCCTGCTCCACCGGCATGCTTTGCTCGACGGACTCGGTGACGCCGTTGTTCAAGCGGAAGGCAATAAACAGAACGCTGCTCATGGCCGCGAGGATGGTGGCCATGATGGAAATGGCGATGAGCAACTCAATGAGCGTAAATCCGCCGGCGGCCGGGGAAACAATTTTCGATGGGTGGAGGGCGGTTTTCATTGTCCCGGTTCGGGCGCCAGCGTGCTCAGTTGGACATTGCAGGGGCAGCCCGACACACTGTAATCCACCGACACTGTGGCCAGCGTCAGGCGGCTCACCGGGTCCTGGGTCCAAACCTGGCTGGTTTCGGACCACTTATAGGACGCTCCGTTTTCCTGGACCAAGCCGTTCTGGCCGGCGCTCTGCAAAAGGTTTTCAACCTTCAGTTCATTCAAAACCTTGTTGGCAATGCGGGCGGCCACCAGCTTGCGCTGGCCGGCTTCCCCAGCCATGCTGGCGACCCGCATCGCCCCCAGGGCCACCGGAATGACGATGGCCATGAACAGGATCGCCACCAGCGCCTCCACCAGCGTGAATCCGCGGCGGCGGCGATCAGAAGGAGCGCATCTCGACACCGCCTCGTGATTTAGGTAGGGACGGCGCGCTGCGCCGTCCGCGCCGCGTTCAGCGGCGCAATCGAACGCCCGAAGAACTTTGCCAGATCGTTCCGCCCGCTGGACGCGGGCGGGGACATCGCAGCGCGATGTCCCTGCCACTGGGGGCAACGTCAACAGGCGGCGATCAGAAGCGCGTGGCTTTGGCATGGTCGGTTTGAATGTCATATCTCATGTGGTTGGGATTCTCCACCAGCCAGATCTGCGCCCCCTGTCCCTGCCGGAAAACAACGCTTTGCGGACTGGTGTCGCTGATAAACCCGTCGGGCTGAAACCGGATGGCCGGCAAGCCTCCCCCTCGCGTCGTGGATGGCGTCCAAAAATTGGACCGGGTCAACGTCCCCGGCGGCGGCGAGACCATCATCTGGACCTGTGGATCCAGGGTGAAGTCCACCGCGTTGGTCCGGGTTTCGGTGTAGCCGCCGCTGGCCGCCAATCCGTACCTGCCCTGCTTGACATTGATCCACAAATCCACCGGCACCCCTTCGGCCACGGCGCGGACCAGGCCGAAGTGAGTCAAGGATAAAAACCGGCGGGTCTCGTTGTTCAGGTTGCGGCCCTGCAAGAACCCCTTGAAGGAAGGGGCCACGGCGCCAATCACAATGACCATGATCGTCATCACAACAACAAGTTCGACCAGCGTAAAAGCCGCCCGGCGCCCGGCTTGGCTACGGGGTCTCCGTGGATGTCCAATTGCCGATGGCTTCATTGCCTCCCTTTCCGTTGGGTCCCAGGGAATAGACGTCGTATCCCGATGGGTTGTGGTGGCCCGGGTTTTCATAGACGTAAGGCCGGCCCCACGGGTCGGGCGGAATCCGGTCCGTATCCAGATACGGCGCCTTCCAGTTCTGGGCGTAGCTCGGCTTGACCATCAGGTCCTGCAGGCCGTTTCGCCCCTTGGGAAAGCAGCCGTTGTCCACTTCAAACATGGACAAGGCGGTTTTGAAGGTGGAGATGTCCGTCTTGGCGGCCGCGATGCGGGCTTTCTCGGTGCTGCCGGTAAATTTGGGCAGCACGATCCCGGCCAGAATGGCCAGGATGGTCAGCACCAGCAACAGTTCCACCAGGGTGAAGCCGCGCTGGCGCGAGGGCTTCCTCCGGCCGGTTTTGGATTGGATGATTTTCATATTCATAGAAGGTCCTTTCTGAGCGCTGATTATTTGATGTAATCCTGCAAACTGAAAATGGGAAGGAGCATCCCGATAAATATCGTGCCGATAAAGGCCGCGATGCAAAACAGCAACGCCGGTTCGGCCAGCGCCACCGCCGTCTTGAGGTCCCGGTCCAGATCCGCTTCCGTCACGACGGCGATCCGCACCAATTCCGCGTCGAGCTTGCCGCTCTCTTCTCCCACCGAAATCATTTCCAGCACGGAACCGGGAAAGAGGTTGCGGCAATCGGCCAGGCTCGTCCCCAATTGCGCGCCCTCTTTGACCCGCTCAATCGAATTGGAAACCGCATCCACCAAAATCTGGTTGCCGATGGATTTGCGCGCCACGTTGAGCGACTGCACCAGCGGCACCCCGGCGTTGAGCAGGGTTCCCAGCATGCGGCAGAACCGGGCCATGGCGAATTGGCTCATCAGCGGGCCAACCACCGGCGCCCGCAGCAGCAGGCCCTCCCAGGTCCGCTTTCCTTTTTCCGACGCCGCCCAGCGCCGCGCCGCGAAAACCAGGGCGATGATCCCGGCAATCATGTAAAGCCCATAAGCCCGCATGGCATGGCTGACGCCCACGATGATCCGGGTGATCAGCGGCAACTGGGCGTGAAAACCCTCGAACATTTTTTGGAATCGCGGAATAAAGAACGTCATCAGGAAAACCAGCACGCAAATGGCCAGCGCCAGCAAAATCACCGGATAAAGAATCGCCGCCATCACCTTGCCGCGCAAATCCCGTTCCCGCACCTGGAAATCGGCGATCTGCGCCAGCACCAGGTCCAGAAATCCGCCCGTCTCCCCCGCCGACACCATCGCCACATAGACGCGGGGAAAGGTGTCGGGCTGGGCCGCCATCGAGTCGGCCAGCGTAACCCCGTCCACCACCGAATCATAGACCGCCTTCCACTTGGCCTGGGCGATCGGACTGGAGGCTTCCCGGCAAAGTATGACCAGCGCGCGGCTCAGCGGCACGCCGGCCGCCAGCAAACTGGAAAGCAGCCGCGTGAAATTCTCCAGCATCCGCGGCGTGACTTTCTTGGATTGAAGGCGGAAGTTCAGTCCGCCGGCGGGCGCCCCGCCGCCTTTTTCCGCCGCTTTGGCCGCGGCTTTCTCCGCCAGGCTGATCGGTTTCAGGCCCTTCTCCTCCATTTGCCGGAAGGCCTCCTGCCGCCCGCCCGCCTCGATCTGGCCTTCGGCGATTCCGCCGCCGGCCTCAAACGCCTTGTATTGAAAGACTGGCATAAGGCCTGAAATCAACGTTTGCCAACAAGAATTTTTTCCGGCTTGGCCTCGGCCTCCGATACGACATCCACCACCGCGGCCTTCTTGGAGCCGCCGGTCAAGGTCTGATCCTTGGTGACGCGCATGACTTCTTCGGGCGTGGTGATGCCTTCGCGCACCAGGCGCCAGCCGTCGTCGCTCAAGCTCTTCATGCCGTTGCGCAGAGCCGCCTCGCGGATCTCGCCGCTGGAGCAGTTTTTCAAGAGCATTTGGCGGATTTCGTTGTTGATATCCATCCATTCGAAAATGCCCTGCCGGCCATGAAATCCAGTCTGGCGGCAAGCCCCGCAACCGACCGCGCGGTAAAATACTTGACTGGCGGGATAGCCCAGCCGCTCCTTCAAAGCGGCGGCGGTGGGCGATTGGTCCTCCACCTTGCATTCGGGACAAAGGACGCGCACCAGGCGTTGCGCCAGCACGGCTTCCAGCGAGGAAGCCACCAAATAAGGCTCCACGTTCATGTCCACCAGCCGGGTGAGCGCGCCAGGGGCGTCGTTGGTGTGCAAGGTGGAGAAAACCAGGTGGCCGGTCAGGGAGGCCTGCACCGCGATTTGCGCCGTTTCCTCGTCGCGAATTTCGCCCACCAGAACCACGTCGGGGTCATGACGCAAAATGGAGCGCAGGCCGCGGGCGAAGGTCAGGCCGGCCTTTTCGTTGACTTGAATCTGGTTGACGCCCTTGAGCTGGTACTCGATGGGGTCTTCAATGGTGATGATTTTGGTTTCCAAATCATTGATTTCGTTCAGCGCGGTGTAGAGGGTGGTCGTCTTGCCGCTGCCGGTTGGCCCGGTCACCAGGATGATGCCGTGGGGCAGGGCGAGGATGCGTTTGAAAGATTTGATTTCGTTGTCGCCCATGCCCAATTCCGACATGCCCAGCAAGGTTCCCTTTTGCCGGAGCAACCGCATGACCACCGCCTCGCCGTGCAGCATGGGGATGATGGAAACGCGGACATCCACTTCGTTGTTGGCCAGGCGGAGTTTGATGCGGCCGTCCTGGGGCAGGCGTTTTTCGGCGATGTTGAGGTGGCTCAAAATCTTGACGCGCGAAACGATGGCGGGCTGAAAGCGCTTGATCTGGGCCGGCACGGGCACTTCCTGCAACACGCCGTCAATGCGGTAGCGGATGCGCAACTCCTCTTCGAACGGCTCCAGATGAATGTCGGAGGCGCGCAACTCGATGGCGTCGGTAAACACCTGGTTGACGAACTTGATGATGGAGGCGTCCTCGGCGGCGCTTTCCAAGTCGGCGTTTTCATCGCCGCCCTCGTCCACCACTTGCAGGGGCGCGTCTTCATCCAAGGTGTCAATGGTATCCGCGCCGATGCCCAGCCGCGTTTTCATTTCGCGGCGGATGGCTTCGGCGGGGGCCAGGACGGGCTGGATTTTCAGCCCGGTCAAGGTCTTGAGGGTGTCCAAGCCCTGGGTGGCGAAGAGGCGGCTGGTGGCCACCTGAACGACGCCGTTGAGGCGCTGCAAGGGCAGCAACTCTTCCTTGAGCAGAACGCGGGCGGGAAAAAGGGAAAGCAGTTCGCGGTCCGGCTCGATGTTCTCCAGGGTGGTGAAACTCAAATGGTACTCGTTGGCCAGCCAGCGCAGGACGTTGTCCTCGGACTGAACGAGTTCGGGCTTCCCCTTGGCGGCTTGCTGGGCAAGGATGCCGGCGTCGGCCAGAGACAGTTGTTTGGCTTCAACCATTCGCTCCAACAATTGCGTTTGGGTCTTGGGGGATTCTACTGTTTGACTCTCGTTCATAATGGTGTTGCGTATTCGGCCGGCATCCAGCTCGCGGCGGCGCTCACGACCGAGCGCCGCCGGGCTGCTTAAATCCACCAGCGGCCCGGGCCGCCGGCGCGGATTTTCACGAGGTGGATCACTGGCTCCTTATTGCAAAAATCCTTGGAGCACGAAGTAGGCTTCCTGATGGGAGTCCAAGATACTGCGCAAGTCCTCCTGCGCTTTGACCAGGGCTGCTTGCTTGGTCTTGTTCTCCTCGCGCACCTTGGCGATCTTGTCCTTGACTTCCGGCGCCGGAGCTTTGTCATCAAACGCCTTTTGCAGCGCGGCCATGGCCTCGCTCTGCGGCGGTCCGCCGGGGCCTCCGCCCTGACCGCCACCACCACCGCCACCGCCACGACGCCCGCGGCCGCCGCCGCCCGCTGCCCGCCGCGCATCCATTACGGAGGTAATCTTGGCCGAGATGGCAGTCCATTCGGCATCATTGGTTACGGAAAGGTCTTGACGAAACCTGTCCAACATCATCTGCGGATCGAAATTCCCCCGGCGACCGCCGCCGCCACCGGCAAAGCCACCACCACCGCCGCCGCCGCCACCGCCGCCAGGCGGTTGCGCCATCACAGTCGCGGTGCCCAATCCCAACCCGGCAACGAGGCCGGCCAGGATCAATGTTTTCTTCAATATGTTCATAATACCTTCCATTGGTTTAAGTTTCTGTGCGATTCGGAAGCGGACATTTCTCACCCCCGAATGCGTAACACCTTTTCTCTAAGGCAACTAGCGTGCCAACTGAGGAAAAGGTGATTTTACCAGCAAAAGACCATGTTTTTTGCCGAACGCGCGGACTTAGACGCGCAAAGCTTGCGCGAAGTTGCGCAAAAACTGCGCGGTCGGCCGCCCCCCCCGGCAAGGGGCCAAAAGATGGAATTCTCCCTGGTCGGCAGGAATGGACGGGAGTCTGAAAAAGCCGGCTTGCCTCCTATTCCAACATGCCGCCCATCACCAGCACCGCTTCCTGGCGAAGGGAGAGCACTTCGCGGAGGTCCGCCTGCGCCTTGATCCGGTCGGCTAGCCTCTGTTTGCGCGACTCGCGGACTTTGGCCAGGGCCGCTTTGATTTCGGCGATCGGCGCATTCCCGTCCAGAGCCTTCTGCAATGCCTCCTCCGCGGGGTTCGGCTCGCCGCCGAAGGCGCCAAGACGCCGCATGCCGCCGCCACCGGGGCCACCGCCGCGGGGCCGGAACATCGTGGCCATTCCGGTGGTGCGCTCTTGCATCTGTAATTGAACCACTTTCAGGAGTCTGGGGGAAATGACCTTCCACTCGTCATCATTGGTCACCGAAAGGGAATCCCGCATATTGTCCACCATCATTTGCAACATTTGTGCGGGATCAAAGCCGCCCATGCCGCCGCCGCCGCCGCCGCCTTGCGCCATGGCTTTGGCGCCGGAAAAAGCCAGAGCGAGAGCGACGCTGGTGATGGCCAGAAGACGATTCAGTTTCTTCATAATTGCCTCAGATTGAATTCTCTGTTGAAGGTTCAATTTTGTTGTCAAAATAAAATCTATTTCGCCGCCGGCGCCGCCTCGGGCTTGGCTTCCAATTTTTTCTTCGCCTCGGCGGGAATTTCCATTTTGGTCGTGCCGACGTTCTGGATTTCGACGGTGCGGGTGATGTCCATCTCGTTTTCATTGTCCCCGAACGACACCGTGCCGTGCAGGTGCGACTCAAATTTGGCCAGGGCGCCATCCTTGACCCAGAACTTGGCCGAACCTTTGACGTTCTTGGGCGGCGGAAAACCTTGGGCGTTGTTGGTGCTGGCGCGGCGCGGACCGAAAGTCATCAAATCCGTCGCGCCGTCGCTGGTGAGATCGCCGCCCAAAGCGTTGCCTTCCACGGCCTTCAATTCCTTCAAGTCTTTGAGGATGATTCCGGCTTCCTGAGCCGCCGCCCCGTTGCGCGCCAGCGCCGCGGCGAAGAATGTTTCAGGGCCGGCGCCTTCTCCCCCAACGAGTTGCCAGCCGTCCTCCCCCTTCACCGCCACCTTGTCGCCTTTGAGCGCCACCTGGATGGTATTGTCGTTGAATTCCTGGCTCATGGTGGCAAAGCCGTCTTTATCGGCCTGGCCTTTGACCGGACTGGGGGTCCAGGGCGAGTCTGGGATCACCAGGGTAACAGTCCAACTGTAATTGCTGGCGGCCTTCAATTTAGCGATGGCGTCAGCCACTTGATTGGTGGGAGCGGTGTCGGCGGCCCGGAGGGCGCCGCAGGCCAGCAAACCCAGGACAACGGAGATAATTTTGTGTTTCATAATTGAAAAGTGCAGATTGTGTGTTGTGCTTCCCTTTCATTATACACTGTTCCAGCGCATTGGGAAGCAACTAATAATGTCCGCCAAATATGCAAAGGGAACATCTTTTCTCTCCGCGATTGACCCGGCGGCGATTTGGATGAAGATAGGGCCACATGGCGTCTATTTTGAAATTGCGGGATGTCTCCAAGTCGTACGACTCGGTCTTAAACGCGCCCCCCGTCCGCGTCCTCGACGCCATCAACCTGGAAATTGAGGAGGGCGAATCGGTCGCCATCCTCGGCCCGTCCGGCTCCGGCAAGAGCACGCTGCTCAACCTTATCGGCGCCCTGGATCGACCGACCGGCGGGCAGGTTCTTTTTGAAGGCGAGGACCTCGCCCAGTGGAATGAAAAGGAACTGGCTGACTTCCGCCATCGCCGGCTCGGCTTTATCTTTCAGGCCCATCACTTGCTCCCGCAATGCACGGTGTTGGAGAATGTGCTTGTGCCCACGCTGGCCGCTCCGCAAACGGCCGCCGACCGGCAAAAGGCGCTGGAACGAGGACACCGGCTGCTCGAACGGGTCGGGCTGGCAGCGCGCGAAGATCATCGCCCCGGCCAGCTTTCCGGGGGCGAACGCCAGCGGGTAGCGGTGGTGCGCGCCCTGATCAATCGCCCCCGGCTGCTGCTGGCCGATGAGCCGACCGGGGCGCTGGATCGGGCCGCCTCCGAGGGATTGGCCCAGTTGCTGCTGGAACTGAACAGCGAGGAACAGGTCACGCTGATCCTGGCGACCCACGCTCAGGACCTGGCCGGCCGGATGAAACGCCGCTTCCAACTTTTGGACGGACGGCTGGAGGAAAAAGCTTCCTAGTGTTCCGTCTTCAAACTGAATGAAATGACCCATGCAAGCTCCTTGTTTTCAAGGCGGTGAGGTTGTTCATTCCGGGCGCGGTGGATCATAGGAGCTTCAACTCCTCTGCGATGAAGTCTTGGGTTTCTTTGCTGATGGGGGGGTAATTGGCTTCTTTTTCTTCTTCGATTTCCTTTTTGCGGGCGGCGGCCCCATCGTCGTATTTTTTCAAGTCCAGCTCCAGCTTTCCACGCTCGATCCGTAGCCATTCCGCGTTGTGATCGCCCTTGCGCAAGGCCACGAGGTTCAGGCACAACTGGCGCAAGCGTTGCAGTTGCGTGGCGGGATCATCCCCGTCCGAAGCGGGCTGCTGCAAGGCGACGGCAATGCGCGCGGCCAGGCAAACGGCCAATTGATCGGCGAGTTGGCCGCCGGCCGCCTGGGTGAGTTCGGCGGCGTCGGCGCCGAACTGGCGGACTGCTGCCAGGGCTTCTTGTTGCGCCTCCCAATCGCGGAATCCGCCGAGTTTCCAATTCGACAAGTTATTTTCGTTGATGGGCTGGCCGTCAAACTCCGCCTTAAGCACCGCCCTGACCTTGGGCAGCCGATTCAGCCATTCGGCGATTTTTTGGCCTTCGTCGCCGTTTTGCAGGCGGCGGTTGATCTGCTCGCGGATCGGGTGCGGCAGCCGTGCGATTTTTCCTCTTCGAGTCATGGAATTATCTTTTTTTGGATTAATTAACCTTCATTGACCTTCATTGACCTTCATTGGCTGTTTGGCTTGGGGCGGGACTAACCGGGCCTGGAGACGGCCAAGCCCGCTTCGACATGGGGTTGACCCGGTTTGATCGTCACCTTGTAGGGGCGGTGCGGCAGGGTGGCTGGGAGCGGATTGATTTTGCAGATTTTCAGTTTTTGATGATTTATTATTCATGCCTCAATTACAGCACAGGTCTGAAAATACGCATTCCCACGGTGGGTACGATTTTCATCGCAAAAATGAAGGCCAAAACCGCCACGAACAGCCTGTTAAAAAGGGGCGAAATCGCGGTCGGGACGGGAAACGTCAGAAGGCGATTACAAAAATAGTTTGGGGCAAAGGCCGTTTTGCCTGCCAAAACGGTCATTTTTTGAGGCGTTTTTGAGCCGTTGGGAAGTGGATTGATTGCAAGTGGTTGATGGTCCGTGGAATACAGAGGGGACGTTTTGGCGGCGGAAGAGCGCGATGAGCAGGAAGCGGTTTTGCCTGGGTTCCAAGAAGGGGAAAGAAGAAATTGAACGGGACAACGCAGAGAGATCACGGAGAAGCTCTGGCTTGAATCCAAAACGCGGGGACCAGTTTATAGAACTTCAACGATGATAAATGATTGCAGTGCAAAATGATGCACTTGCAAAAGGAAAATACTATGGTTTGACAGCGACGACTTTTTGATTCCGCATGAGTTCAATGTGTGAAAGGAATCTGAAGGCTCTTTAGGAGGCGCAGAAAGAGTTTTTTGAGCCTCGTGGCCATTGCCTTCAAAAATCGGGTGAGAGTGCCTTTTGGAATGGGAGATAGCTGGCATCTCACGGCCAGCCGCCGGTCAATTTCTTCGCGCAGTTCACATCGGGTTTCGATTGATTGCGAGATGCCGCCAGATGAACCGCCAATTTGCTTGGCCGTCTCCCGAATGATTCGAGTTTCAGTTATTGAAATATCCAATTTCAACATGCTTCGACCATATCAAACCGGCTTTTCCTAATTGGATGAAGTTGGAAGTTACTTATCTGCAATGTATTGTATAATAACTGTGATTTGTGGAATATGCTGAAATGCCATTGCAAGGCGGTTGCAACGCCATTGCAACGACTTTTCCGAAAAAACGCCAAAAATAGCTTGTCAAGGGTTTTTTTCACTTTTTTTCATCTTTTTTGGAAATTCTCGCAACCTGCCTCTGGTGATATGCCAGGCTCGGCTGCCTTTCGGAGTGGGCCGCACGACTTGGAAACCGCCGTGACAGTTCAGCCGACGAACATCAACTGCGGCGACCCATGCCTCTAGTTCGGGAAGCGAAGCTACAGCGGAGCCACAAGCAACTTGCACGTGGCAACCGAGGCTAACCCTCTTTGGTGATGATTGTGAAGGGAAATCCGTAACCCCAGTCGCGCTTGGTCACCTCCCAGCGGCACTGCGTACGCCTTCGTCCCCTTAGCTGGTGGAAAAAACCGTGCGAAGTGATTGCCTTCAGGATCAGGGAAGGGTGGCACCCAACTAGCTGGGCGAGTTCCTGTGGCCTCAGTGCCTTGCGGCCTTCGGGCCACACGAATCGCGCCGCCCTCAATTTGTCGAGTTCTATTGGTGGGGCTTTTAGTTTCCGATGCAGACGCTCCAAATAGCGCCTCGAATCAAACGGTTCGGCCCGTTGCTGTACCCACTTCACGAATCGGCAGAGTTCGTCTTTGCTGATCTTAAGACCAGGCCCCTCCCTCTTCAAATCTTTGCGCAATATCCAGTCACGAAGAGGTTGCGTTGAAACCCCAAGAAATCGCGCGGCTCGGCGAAGGCTCAGGAAACGGCACGGGCAGCCAGCCAACCCGGCAAGGATTTCGTTAGCGCGACAGCGGACTTTCCAAGCCACCGGCCCGCGTTTCCAAGGCAACCTCGGCGAGCCTCTTCTTTTGGAAAGTCCGTACACGGTTCTATTGAGTCGGCCGAATACAATCCTCCGTCAAGAGTTTCTTCGCCTCGGGATAATTCTTGGGGAGGCCTGGGGCGGTTACGGGTTCGCCTTTCTCAATCTTCGCGGCATTGCTTTCCTCCCGATTGTTCACAGCATCTCCTGTTGTTTTTCGGGCTTGGCTTCACGCGATGCTTTGGCGAAGGGATTCAATTGGGGCGGGGCGTCAACGCGCTCGGTGCCGTCCAGCAAGCCTTCGATGGTGAGAATCTGGATTTTGGGATAATCCTTTTCGTGCCAGAGTTTGGAGGTGTACCGGCCTGCGTCGGCAGCTTCGATGCGCATGGGCTTGGACGGCTTTTCGAGCGTGATGAGAATGCCCGCGACAAACTTCTGATTGTTCACGTCCCCAACCAATTTCGCCACATCGCCGCGCTGCACTCCGCCGCCTTTGATTTGCACGAGGATTTTCTCGCGCTTCTCCTTGCTCTCGTAGAAATGAAGCATTCCGTCCACGCCGCGATCCGCGCCTTTGCCGCCGCCTTCCGTGCGCGGGCGGGCGTCAATCAGCGAGAGCGCCCATTGCTGGAACTGCCATTTGTCTAGTTCCGCCAATGCCTTCGCGCTGTCGAAATCCGTCGGCTGGCCGCGTTCTTCAAACGGAACGTCATTGCCGAAAGCGTCTTTGAGCCGGCGCTTGATGAGGTTGATGGCGAGATAAGTAACATCGATGCCAATCCATTGTCGGCCGAGCTTCTGCGCCGCGTGAATGGTGGTGCCGCAACCACAGAACGGATCAAGCACGACGTCGCCGGGATTGCTGCTGGCTTCGATGATGCGTTCGAGCAAGGCTTGTGGTTTTTGGGTTGGATAACCGAGACGTTCGATGGCTTGGCTGTTTAATGGCGAAATATCGCTCCAAACATTGTCAATCAAACGGCCGGGCATTTCGTCCAAAAATCGTTTCAAACGCGGTCTTTTGGATTTGTCGTCTGGATACCAAATGCGGCCTTCGCTATCCAATTTTGCCATTGTCTCTTTTGAATATCGCCAACCATTTGGCGGTGAAGCATGGCCTTTCCATTCATACATCATATTTGGACGAGGCGCAGGGCTGGTGATGTTGTCGAGAGTGAAGTGCCGACCATGTTCATCCTGATTGCTATACTTCGCCTCTATATAATCTTCAGAATGTTTTTGATATGGAGGATTCCATGTGAAGTCCGAGGATTTTGAATAAAAGAAAATCGTATCGCTTACTCGACTCCAAGTTTTGCTGTCGCTATGAACATTTGTTCTTTTCCAAACAATTTCTGTGCGAAAATTCTCCGCTCCAAAAATTCCATCCAGCAGCATTCGCAGATAATGGCTCGCGGTCGGGTCGCAATGGAGATAAAGGCTGCCGGTGGGTTTGAGGACGCGATGAAGTTCCACCAGACGCGGAGCCATCATCGCCAGATACGCCATCATTGGGGAATGTCTCAAGAACATAAGCAAGGCGTCCAACATTTCGACGACGGCGGTATTCGGGCAATCCTCCACAAACTCGTGGTACGTTTCGTCGGCGTCCGCCCAATTCCAAGTGTCGGTGAAGGCGTGAAACTGCGCCTGGCTGGCTTCGCCGGAAGCCTCGCGGAAGAGGACGTTGTAATCGGCGTTGGAATTGAAGGGCGGGTCGAGATAAACGAGGTCAACGCTGGCGTCGGGAAAAATCTCCTTGGTGCGCAGCCAATTCAGATTGTCGCCAAACAACAAGCGGTTCATGTGCGAGCTTTGTACCAAAGCCGACTGCCGTCTGCGAGCAAGAAAACAGTGGAATGCCTCACGCGACAAAAGGTTCAAGGGAAGGACAAACTGTTCTAACCTTTGTAATCGCTGGCCACTTTGTCCCAATCAATCACGTTGAAGAAAGCCGCGATGTAGTCGGCGCGGAGGTTGTGGTATTTCAAATAGTAAGCATGCTCCCAGACATCAATGCCCAACAGCGGAAGTCTCCCCGTGGTGATCAGCAACGGGTCCTGGTTGGGCGTGGACTCGATTTTGAGGGTCCTGGCGGCGCCCGCTGGAGTTTGGCCCTCAATACCCAGCCACGCCCAGCCACTGCCGAAAACTTTCATGGCGGCATCGGTAAAGGAGGTCTTAAATTTGTCAAAACTGCCGAATTCCTTGTCAATCGCCGCGGCCAACTCTCCCGTCGGCCGGCCGCCGCCGTTCTTCTTCATCATCAGCCAGAAGGCGGAATGGTTCAGGTGTCCGCCGCCGTTGTTGCGCACGGCAGTGCGGATGTCAGCGGGTAATTTGTCCAAGTCATGCAGCAATTCGGCCACACTTTTGGCTGCCAGCTCTGGATATGGCGCCACGGCTTTGTTCAGATTTGCCACATAAGCGGCATGGTGTTTGTCGTGATGTATTTGCATGGTTTGCGTGTCAATGTGCGGCTCCAGCGCGTCATAGGCGTAAGGCAAAGGCGGCAATTTGAAGGGGCCGGAGGGCGCGGCGGCAGGCGGCGGCCCCATTGTGGCGGGTTGGGTTTGGGCCGTCATCGAGCCGGCCGACAATGCGGCGGTGGCAAGGATGGTTTTCTGAATGGCTTGACGTCGTGTCATCATAATGAATCCTTTCCGTTTAAGTTTTTGTGAATGAACCGCGGTTTGGAAGCTGGCGGTGCTGCATCAGAATACCATGCCCACAATCTCCCGGGTGCGCAGCCAATTCAGATTGTCGCCAAACAACAAGCGGTTCACGTGCGGTCTTTGTACCAAAGCCGCCTGCCGTCCGCGAGCAGGAAAAGGCAAGACTTGAGCCGTTCGGCACCTTGACCGGCGGCGAACGCCAGCGCGTAGCGGTGGTGCGCGACCTGATCAATCGCCCCCGGCTGCTGCTGGCCGATGAGCCGACCGGGGCGCTGGATCGCGCGGCTTCCGAGGGATTGGCCCGGCTGCTGCTGGAACTCAATACCGAGGAACAAGTCACGCTGATCCTGGCGACCCACGCCCTGGATCTGGCGGGCCGGATGAAACGCCGCTTCCAACTTTTGGACGGACGGCTCGCCTGACGGATGGGTCAGCCCTGATCGGCCTCTTGCGGCCAGTCCAGACGAAGTCGTTGGTGCTCCTGCAAATGGAATTGCAGGGTGCGCACCCATAACCCGCTCCCCTCCCCCGGCGGGATGCACGCGGCCAGGGCCTGCAAAAGTTCCGCGCGCCGGGCCAGGGAATCCGGGAGGGTGGCCAGGACGTGGGCCACCAGCGCCGACAGGGCCGGGGGCGGAGGCGGCGGGACGGAGCGGCGCGGAGGGCGGTGTTTTTCCTGTGTATTTTCCTGTTGCATTTGGGATGTAGTTGTCATATTGTGTAGTTACTTTACATGAAGTTGCTACACTATGTCAACGGAAAAAGATGATAAATTTGCGGAGGAGGCGGCGGACCGGAAGCAGGAATTTCGGGATCTCCTCCGGGCTTCGGGCTGGACCCAGGCGGAGGCGGCGCGGCAACTGGCCATGACGCCCAGCGCGTTGAGCCAGATTGTGCGGCGCAATTCCCCGGTCCGGCCCAGCCCGGTGACGCTGCGGCTCTTCCGGCTGCTGCTGCTGCGGGAAAAACCGGCGGCGCTGTGGGACCTGCCGCGGCGCCAGACGGCGCCGGCGGAGGAAGCGTGGGCGCGGGAGGTGATCCTGGCTCTGCGCAAAATTCCCCCCAAAACCCGCTGGTCCATACTGCGCCGGCTGCACGAGGCGATCGGGACGGCCCAAAAAGCCCTCGCCGACACCCGGCGGAGGGGGTAAACCAAGTGGGAGGTGGGAAAATGTGTAAAAACACCGATAATTATTCGCAAAAACGTGTCCCAATGTCCCAAAAAGAAGTGTAAATGCAAGCGCCCGCTTTTGCGCGGGTGTTCGTATTTTTGACTGGAATCCGCCCTAAGTTGTCTCAAAGAACATGACCGATGGCGCGGGCCGGATCGGTCGGAATATGGCAAACTGTAGGGCGGAAAATTGAGTCTTGAATGGGCATTTAAACGCCGTTTCAAGCGGCTTGCGCGGGTGCTGCCTGGCGCACTCAAATGATGTGGAGGCAAGGGGCTTCATGGCTTCTCTAATGGCGCGTTCAACGCAACCCCCTTCCATTGAGGCCATCGGGCGGCTGGCCGAAGTGGCGATCAAATGGTTGACTACAATTGTGTGGATAGAAATGCCGCCAGACATCGCGCCCCTGGTCATCATTGGCGATTTCCGAAAATGCTAATAAATGTAATCTCTCCAACTCATCCTTAACAACCACCAATGCCCGTGCCTCATCGGACACCAACGCCGACAGCAAAAGCCCTTTTTCACACGGGTATGCGAAAATACAAATTCCATCGAGCGTCTGTTTTAGTTGGGGATATAAACCCTTCAAAGCCGCTTCTCGTGCCGCGTCTTTTGCCGAGTGCTTTGCGATTAAAGATTCCGCCCTCTCGATCTCCTGCCGCAAACATTCGTTTTGAGACACGTCCTCAGCAGTTAAGTATGGTTTGTTTTCCGAGGCAAGCCGTTCTTTAAGCTTATTCACCGCCTCCTTGACAGCCGCCAGCAATGCCGCATCTTCCTTGAATACTTGACCCCACCGGGCTGCTTCTTGGGGCACTTTCGCATTAAACTCCGATGCGTTAGCGGGCAATACCAGCAGCTTTTCAACCATCAATGCCCGCTGTATCGGGGCCAGCAACAAACCAGCAAAGGGAAAGCCGACTAAATCGCGCGCGGACAAGCCAGGAATTTTAACGTAAATGCCAATCATATTTGTAATTCAAAGTGGACTGTTTTGGGTGTTCGTAATGTGATTTTAAGGGCGGCTCGTCCCGTTTTCAAACATTGAATTGCGGGCTTTGGATTGGGTTTCTGTCAAAATAATTCATCCTGTGGGCTATGGGCTTTGCCGGTTGGCGGCCATTTGCATTTCAAGGTTTTGGAGTCGCCCGGAGAGGGCTTCGATGTCCGCCCGGTCGCCGCCGGTGCGGTTGACGTGTTCATGGAGCAAGTCTGACAATTTGATAACAAGGGCGGGCAGTTGCTCCCTTGCGCCGGGTTGATTTGAAGTCGCCGCCGCGATGGCACTATTTCCGTAGTTGATCCAATAATCCGATTCGCCTTGGGGCGTGGCGGGGTAGCCATGTTGCGCCTCTTCATGCCGCCGCTTGTCGGCCTCTGACACTTGCGCGCCGCGCGCGTTGACGGCGGCGGTTTGATTGTGGAGGGATTGTAGCGCGGCGTTTTCGGCATTCCGGGCCGTAAGATCTTCGTTTAATTGAGCAACTTGGATTGTCAGCTTATTTTTCAGGTCAGCGTCGGCATCCGCCCGCTTTTGGGCATCGGCAAGGGCTTCATCCGCAAGCTTGGCGGACGTATCAATCCCGGTGCGTTTGCCTTCCTCCTGGCCGATGGATTTACGAAGGCCGGCTTGGATGTTCGCCTGGCGTCCAACCTCATCCAGGGCGGCTTGGTAGGCAGCGGCCACGGGATCGAATTTGCCGAGGCCGAGAGCCTTCATTTCAGCCATGCCCCGCTTGTCGGCCAATGAAGTATTGTCAAGCATCGCCTGTGCTTTTTGTTGCATGGCGATGGATTGTTCCAGGTTCTTTTTGTCCTGGGCCAGCTTCTCATCATTTTTGATCTTGGCGGCATTGGCTGTATCGGCGGCGCGCTTGGTCACTTCGACATCGCTGGCGCGGGCGAATTGCCGGTCCTGAACCTGGTTCAGTTCCTTTGTTTTGGCGGCGATTTCGACTTCAATCTCCTTGGCCTTCATTTCCAATTGGCGCTTGAAATCGGCTTCGTCAATTTCGAGCCGGATTTTAATGGCTTGTTCCGGGGTGACTTGTCCGAGCTTTTCGGCCAGGGCGAGCCTGGCTTCGTCCAAAGCGCGCTGGGCGTTGCTGATTGCATTTTCCGTGCCGAGCCGTTCGCGTGCTTGCGCCAAGCCCCGCTCGGTCAATTGCTCAAGGGTTTGTTCAGCGGCGGTAACGCGGTCAATATGATCTTTCCAAACGGCGAATGCGACGGCGGATTCTTCAGCCTTTTGCTTGAGCTTTTCCGCCCATTCGCCGCGAGCGCCGGGCGAAGCATTAAGTTCATCCAGGGTTTTAAGCAGGTCGTCACATTTGCCCTTGACGAAGGCGATAGCCGCGCCGCCCATGCCCATGAGCAAAGTTAAACGGTTGGCGAGGAAATGGGCCATTTGCGCGAAGCCGGGGATGGCATCATTGAGGACGCGCAACGCGGCATGGGCTTCATGTGCGCCGCGCCCGAAAATCTTGAAACCTTCCGCGCCTTGCTCTGCGCCCTTTTTTACGTCCTTCAATGAGTCGGCTGTTTTATCGGCGGCGGCCAAGTCGGCTTCGGTTTTTATTTTGATGTCAAAATCGGGCATAGGCGTTAGGCGGGGATAAGGGTTGAACCAATGTCACGGGCTGGGATTTCCAGCGCCGGCGCGGGGGCGGGCGCGGCCAGGCGGCCGGATCGGGGGCGCGGGGCGGCGCGGACAATGCGCGGCGGACGGATCGGGGCCGGGGCCGGGGCCGGCGCGGGCGCGGCGGCCGGGGCCCTGGCGCTGCCAGGAATCACTTCCGCGATGGCCAATTTCACGTCCTCCAAGGCAATCGCCGCGTGGCCGTCGCGCCGGGCGATGTAGCGGGCGCGCTTGCCGATGGCTTCCACGGCCATGATATAATTTTCACTTTGGAGGGCTTTGGCCGCGATCAATTCCTGAAAGAGGGCGTCCAGGTCCGGGCATTTGAGTTTTGCGATGGCGAGCAAGTCGTCAAATTCCAGTTCGCCGGGCAAAATCGTTTGGTGGACGATGCGGCCGGTCCACTGCGCCAGATTAAAGCCGCTCGCTTTGACAAACTTGGCGGCGGCGTGGTTGTAATCTTGCGGGGTGCTCACCAGCGCCACGGGCAAAGAGCGGTCCACCACCTGAGTGCGAAGCCAGTTCAACCGCATTGGGACGGTGGTGGGTGACAATCGAGCCGGGAACAAAAAGTGCGCTTCGTCAAAAACGAGCATCAAACCGCTATTTTTGATGGTGAATTCAACAAGTTGCCTGAGCTTGCGGGGATTCGTCTTGTAATCGTGTTCGATGCCAAGGGCGTCCGCGATGGCGCGGTATAAATCGGCTTCGTAATTAGTGCATGGAGTCGAAACGAGCCGGGCGCGGCCGGGGTGCATCAAACACCATGTCTTGACGGCTTCGGTTTTGCCAAAGCGCGCATCGCCGGTGATTTGCACCAAGGCTCTTTCGGACCAGGCGTATTCCAGGGAGTCAAAGACTTTCAAGGCTACTTCCGTCATGGCGATGTTTTGGCGGGCGCGCTGCGCGTGTGAATCCATCGCGGCAAAGAGCGTCGGCAGGATGTCCGCAAAATACCAAGGGGCTTGGGTTAAAGGCTCGCCTGTTTCGATTGCGCTATATTTTTCTCCGTGGCGGACTTCCTTGCAAATGGAGGCGAGATAAGAGGCCAGATTCGCTTCGGCGGCGGCCGTCGCCACTTCCGCGAAGGCTTGGCGGTTTAACTTGACAAGCGCGGCAGCCAGGCGAGTTTCTTCGTGCGGAAAGACTCGCTCTTCATTCCACAACTTTTGGCCGGTATCGGCTTCATTGCGCAAGGCTTCATTTTGCCAAGCTTTGTCAGGCAGGATGTCCGGCCAATATCCGGTCGGAATTTCGCGCCAGATTTCAAGGCACTGTTTCTGCGTAAGCTTTGCGCCAGCGTCTTTGACGAGCGCGGCGGGGCCGATGCGGCCGGGGAATTCCGCAATCAGGGCTACGGCGAATTTTTCCAGGCCCCCGGGTTGCATGGATTGCCATTGAAGAAACCAGAGGACTTCCACGAGGCGGGGCTGTTTGGCAAGTTCTTCCGCCAGTTCCGGTTGTGAGAGGTCGGCGGCGGCTGCAAGCTTGGCCGCAACGGTTTCCGGGCGAATGACGGTGAGTTTTTTCATGTGGATTGGAGCGCGGGCTGTTTGGCATCGCGTAAAATGGCGGTGAAAACGTCAATCATTTTCTGTAAATCAGCCGGGGACATTTCCTGCGGCTTGGGGTGATGGCCGATTGCCTTTTGCGTGAGGGCGTGGCGGTCGGGATGGGGTTTGAGTTTTTCAACCTGTGTCCAGAGCGCCCAATACTTGGCGGGGGTTGGTTTGGCGGCGGGCGCGGCGTCAAGAATATAGGTTTTTTGGCCGTCAATCTCGACCAAGCTGCCGGGCGCTGCGGTTGCGTCCATTTCGCCTTCAAATGGACTGTCAGCGGCGGCCGGCGCCGGGGCGGCTGGGCTGGTTTGCTGGCGGCGGGCCAGCCGGTCCATGATTGTCCGCTCGCGGTCCAAACCCTCTTGGACACGATCCGGGTTGCGGATATTGCGGGGAATGGCGATGCCGGCGCCGGCGGCGGTCCTTTGGACTTTGCGGAGCTTGCGCGTGGCGGTCGTTTGCTCGGTTTCAAATTCCGCCACGGCGCGGTTATGGAAATCGCCCAGATCGGTTGTGGCGCGGTCCTGTTCGTTGTCGCGCGTGATCGTGGAAATGACCGGGTGCGGAATGTTCCCGTAAATCTCTTTGGCCGCTTTGCGGTGTCCGGCAATTTGCTGATGAGCTTCTTGGAATTGCTCTTTTGTGGCGGACATGGCGGGAAGCGGCATAAGGCGTTTGACGGTGAAATAGTTTTGACGGTTCAAATCCGACACGGTGAGAAGATCGGGCGCGTCAACATTGTAAAAGGCCAGGACTTCGCGGCCAATCCAAGCGCCGGTTTGGTCGTCAAGGTATTGCATTTTCTCGCCGCCGATGGTCAAAACGATTCCCTGCTGGTGAACTTTGACCGGCTTGCAATGCGTGGCGAGCAAGTAGCGGTGATTGTCCGCCAGTTTTCGGCAGGGGTTTGCCAGGACGCCGGCGCGCCAGGCTTCCGCCGGGCTTGAGCCTTCCAACATTTTGCCGCCCTGGGGATCGGCGCTGAAATCCGCGAAGATTTTGTCAAGGCGCTGGCTCCATTGTTCCATTGAGAGCAGGAATGTTTCGGGGGCGAGCTTCCGCCGCTTGGCGCGGGCGAGTTGGTCCTGCATCCGCTCCATTTCCTGACTGCGTTCGTTGAATCCGACAAAACCAGGCTCATTCCGCTGGGTTTCCTGCAAAATGCGAATCAGTCCTTCAATCGTCTTGGCGCGGGGAGTTGTCGCGTGGCGGATGTCAAGACCAAGGCCCGGCTGTTTCAAACCGCATTCCGTTTCGCGCCAGTGGAGGGAATGTTTATTGTCCAGTTCCTCAATCAATCGGGCTTTCCAGACGCCGCGTTCAAAGTAAAAGCCTTTGTGCGGCAGGCCGTGGCGGTCATGGACGCGAAGAATCAGCTTGCGGATATGGCGGGAGTTGTATTTCCCGGCAATCAGGGCGTAGTCAAGAATGTAACCCGTGCGAAGGTCAATCAAAAGCAGGCATTCGCCGCGCTCAATGTGGAGTTGGCCGTCGTCATCGTAAAAATAAAAGTAGCTATTCCAGGTCACGTCATCGCCACTGAACCAATCGGCCGGTTGCACGCCGGACCAATCGCGGGGAATGGAAGGGCCGCGCATTTTGGCCAGCCAGGGGCCTTGATGGATTGCGGCGCAGGCTTCGACTTCAGGGGTAATGGCATCGCGGACAACGGCAGGCACGCGGCTTTTGCCGTGGCGGGGGTCAAAGGGGTAATGTTCAACGAATTCCGGGGAGAGTTCGCCGCGCCGGCGCAAGAGGCGATGAGCCAGGGATTCATTGCCGCCATGCAAAATGGCCAGGTCGCGGATTTTGTTTTGGTCCGCGCTGAAATCCGGGCGGCGGAAGTTCCCCGATGCCATTGGCCGAGCGTCCCTGATGGATTCGAATGAGCGGCCGCCGTCCTGCCAGCCGCGGAATTTGAGGCCAAAGACGCAACGAAGGGATTTCCGGGTTTTCGACAGGCCGGGGACGGCGGCGAAGAGATAGTCAATCAGGCTGGTCTTGAGCAAGCGGCGCTCTGATTTTTCGGGGTGTTGCTCCTGTAATTGCTCAAAATGCGTGAATGCCTGGTGAAACAGGAAAGCGCGGTCCTCTGCGGTGGGGCGCTCCTTATTTTCCACCGTGGCCAGGGCGTCATCCAGGGGCTTGTGGGCTTCGCGGGCGATAATGTTGGCGCGGCTGGCGGGCGCGGGCCGGCCGGCGGAGTCATCAAGATAGAGTTCCAGGCGATGCCAGGCGCGCGCGCCGGCATCGCGGTCCAGCGTGCGGCCAAACAACCGCCGCCAATGGCGGGCGCTGATTTCATGGCCGAATTCTTTCCGGTATTCATCCAGGGCGGCGGCTTGGAATTCGGCGGGGCGCGGCGCGGGATCGTCCAGCCGGGCGAGCGCCGGGGCCAGCGCGGCGCGGAGCTTGACGGCCTTTTCAACGGCCGCCGGCGCGGCTTCGGAAGCGGGGACTTTGGGTTGCCACGTCGGGGCGGCTTGATCGAGCATTTGAGCGGCGCTACGGAAGCCACGGGCCAGGGCGGCGGCTTCCAGGTCGGTTTGCATTTCAGCGGGCAGGGATGGAAATGGCCAGGCCAGGGCCGGGCCGCCTTGAACGATGCGCGTTTGGCCGGGGATGCCGTCAAGGCGCTGGCGTATCGCCTGGGCGCTGCAATTGACGGCGGCGGCGAGTTGCGCGGCAGTGAAGGCGGGCGGGGCGGGAAGAATCATAGCCAACCCTCCAATTGCGGATTGGGGGTTGCGGATTGCGGATTTAAAGGCCGTTCAAACGGCTTAATCCGGCTGTCGGCGAAAAGTCGAAAACGCGCCAGCATGGCCTGGGAGCGTTTGGGCCATGTCAACAGCCGCAAAACAGGGAAACGCGGCAATGCAATGGCTTTCCGTGGCCATGCAACGCGGTTAAATCGGAGTTGCAAGAGTTGGGAAACACGATTTTTTGCCTTTTCGACCTGGCGCGCCAAACGGGGATGGAAAAGAGGGGTTTTCATCGGCGCTGCCTTTCGGGCTGCCAGCCGGGAGTGTTGGCGGCGGTGGAAAAGGAGAGGGCGTTTCCTTTTTGGCGGACTTGCAGCACAATCTCAAAGAGGATAGGGCCGGGACCGGGGGCCGTGGCGGCGGGCTTGAGCCAGGCGGACAAGCAACGGGCGAGATTGCGACTACTCCACCCCGGCGGCGGGTCGCCAGCGGGCGGGGCATCGTATCCGGGAATCTTTGCGGAAACGTCACCTTGACGCCATGCCCTTAACTGCCGATGGAAGGCGCGGATCGCGGCTTTGTTGGTCAGTCGGTTGGCTCGCGCCATTTCCGTGAGATAGTGGACAGTCGCGTCCGGCAGGCCGTGACGATGGCCTTGCCAGCAATCAGCGGAGTAGGTCTTGTCCAAGAGGGCGATGGCCCCCTCTTTTCGGAAATGGCAGCGCCGGCCGTAAATGGTGGAAATACTGACGCCCAGCCGGCGCGCCCAGATTCGCGCCGTGGCCCGTTTCTTCAAGTTTGGGGCGGAATCCAGAGCGGCGACGGCCTGAGACCAGAGGCGAAACTTTTTCCTGATAGGGAGCGGGGCTTTGTCCAGAAGGGTTTGGACTTGCGCCGGAATGGGAAAGACGGGATCGGGGCCGGGGATGGCCGGGGATTCTTGGCCTTTTTTGCCGTGGAATTTCTCGTGGAACGGTTTCATTTAGGGTGAAGGGGGTTGCGGATCGTTATTGTCTCTCGATTGTTCCTCCTGTTTTTTATTCGCGGGCCGATGTGAGAAAATCAAGGTTGGGCCAGCCTCCCACGAGAAAGGCTGCCCAACCACGCCGCCAACACCGCCCCAACGGATTCCACGCCGCTGAAGGGTTTGGCAAATTGGTTTGAAAAATGTTTCGGTCATAAGACGCGGCGGCGGGTTAAGAATTCGACCAAGGCCGCTCTGGAAAACACGGCCGATGAGCTGGGTCCTCGGAGAGCGTTGCCGGGCAACTTTTTCAGAGCGCCGCTTTCCAGCAGTTGCCGGACGTGACCGGCGCCGCAATGCCAGGCAAAAGCCACTTCATGGGTTTTGAACTTGGAACGGGCTTCAGGAAATACGGCGTTCAGAATGAAAGGGGCCGTGAAATCATGCTTGACGCCGGCCTTAAAATCCAAAACGCAAGGGGTGAAAATGCGGACGCAACGGTTATGCGCAGTGGCATCTGTGGAGATATTGAACGCCCAAGCCAATTTACCATCTGTTAATCGGCGCTCAATGGTTTCTTCGTCGCAATTCAACAAGAGCGCCGCTCCCCAAACGCTCATTAAGGGCCGGCGGATATTTAAGACCGCGAATTCCGGTTTCGCCGGCGCGGATGCGACGGTGGCGGGGCGGGTTGAAATGGCGGGGGCGGCGGTCATTTTTCTGGCGCGCAACCGTTACAGCGATGAGGTCTTCAAAATGGTGAAATAGTTCGCCTGGCGCAAACTGCCGCGCGCCCGCATGATGCCACGGACGGTCCAAAGGACGTTTTGGTATTGCTGGGCGTTGCTGCGCATCACTTCGATTTCATCACGCATTGAGACCAGATAACCCTGGCCGCTCCCGAAAAGCGCGATTTGCTGGCTGGGGGCATCGGTGGCAGGAGCAAGCGGATTCCAGGTAACAGGGAAGCCGCACAGGGACCATTCGCCATTGGTTTCCAGCGGGGTCTTCAAAAGATGCTGCCCGCTCGGCCCGTCTTTGAGAGTCAACAGCGCCGCCATGAAGCCCGGATAAATTTGCCAGTGCAAATCATTCTTTTGCAGAGCGGCGGGTGTGAGATTTTCCACCGCACCCAGGAAATCGGCGCGCGTCAGACTCCTGACATTGGTTCCGGCGGCGATGGCGTTGACGCTGGCGACGGTGTTGCCGTAGAAGAGGCCGGTCGTCAGGCCGTTGGTTGTATCATCCGCGCCGTTCCCCTGGAAACAGGCATAATCCATCGCGGCGGCGAAAGCCTTGCCGAATTGCTGGAAAACGACCAGGGAGAGGTCCGCTTTTTCGTCCTGCAACAATTCCTCGGAAATCCCGATCAAGGTAGTAACGGAGTTCGTTTCCGGGGTGAGCGCCGCGCCGGACAAGGCCGTGTCCTGGCTAACCGTGGTGACGTTCTGGCGGGCGGGCGTCAGGTGGTAGGCCGTTGGAATGCCAGTGACGGCCGCAAACTTCGTAAACTGACTCGTGGCCTTCAAAACCCCAAGGGAACGAAAAGCCCCATAAGTCAGGGTGAGGTCCACCACATCGCGGCTGACATCAATGGGAAGCAGCGAAGAACCGAGCGCGTCCGCCGGGCCGGGAATTAAACTGCGTTGGCTGAACATTCCGGGATTAACGCCCGCCAGGCATTCCTTCATTTCCGCCGTGAGTCTGCCGCCGGCCATCGCGCGGCCAAAGGCGTTGAACCAGGCGCGCAATCGCGGGTTGGCTTGGAGGCGGACCATTGCTGGGTCGCCCCGCGAATAAAGTTCTTCGCGGGCGATGGAGGCCAGCGCCACGCGCAAGGTTTGCCGCAATTCGGAATCGTTGCCATCGCGGCGGGCGAGTTCAACGTTTGCCATCGCGGCGCGGGTGCGGCCAGTGTAATCGGAAAATGACGGGGATTGGAGCATAGAGGGTGTGGGTTGAGTTTGATCGTGTTGCGAGGGAAAACTGAAAGAACGGCGCGCACGCAATCCGCCTTCCTCGACAGAACGGCGAATTTCAGGCCAGCGGTCAAGATCGGAATCGGCAAGGATGCCGTCCGAATAAGCGCGGGCCAGGGCGTTTGGATTCGCGCCAAGGATACAAGCCGAAAGCTCTTTTTGCTGTTGTTTAGTGTAGATGCAACGGACGGCGTTGGCATCGGTAGTCGAAAGATTCAGTTCCTTGACGGCGCTTTGGAATCCGCTCGGATCGGAATCGAATTTCGTAACAAACTCCACTGGCACAAAGCCAACGGAAACTGCCTTCAAATGGCCGGCGGCGGTCATTTGAAAACCTTTGATGGCCAGAAGATTTGTCGGCACGTCAATAGCCCATTGCACGGTCTCGACCAGTTGCCTGCCGACAACTTTAAACTCAATCACGCGGCCAAGGAGTTTATCAATGGAGGAATAATCGTGGCTGTCAACAAAAGGAGCATTGCGGGAAAATTGATCGAAGCGCCAGCCGACCGCCATGATAATTTCGTTGTAGGAATCCAGGCTTTGATCGGACGCGGTGTAGGAGACGATGCCCTTTTGGGCGTCTTCGACCCGCGTTTGGGTGTTCATCAGGCGGCGAAGCGTTTGGGTGTTCATGGCTGGGTGTAGGAGTTGTTTATCCTGGTGAGATTTAGGCGGCTTCCCCGATGGTGATGGAGAGGCGGCGCGCGTGCGTTTGGACGTGGCCGACGTAACTTTTCACCAGGTCGGGCATGTCCTCCGGCTTGGTGGATTGATTGAGCGGTAAAGTGTCCGGCGTGTGGGCGCGCCTGGCTGATATCAGCGCCGGGAAAGAAACGGCTTCGAGCGTGCTTAGCATAAGCCGGGTGTCCCCATCGAAGAAGGGCGCGTTGGCCTCGCGAATGCGGGCTTCAAGTTGGTCAATGCGCGCTTGGACGGCCTTGGTCCAGAGCTTGTCCACGGCGCGCAGTTCGCGGATGAGAGTGGCGGCGGTTTCACTGGTCGCGCTCTCGACATAGTTCCGGCGGGAAGCAACCAAGTCCAGGGTGATCCGCGCATTCGAGACGATGCGCTGAACTTTCGGATCGTCCAGGTTGCCGGTTTTGGCGACTTCTCGAAGGGCTTTTTTCGCTTCACGGTCCTTGGTGTCCAAAATGGATATTTCATCCAGGATCGTGCGGAGTTCGCGGGCGGTGGATTTGAGGGTGTCTAACATAGTTTTTTGCGAGTGGAATGTGAGAGGTTTCTTGATGGTTTGGAGAAAATTTGCTCGCCAAGGGCGGCGTTTATGGCTGCCCGGATCGGCCAAGACCGGTCATTGGAGCAAAGGACGTTCGACAGCCGCCTGGCTGAAATCCTAGCCAAAGTGGCGAGCTTCCGCGTCGTGAGGTTGCGCCGCGCTAACGCGATTTTCAAACTGGCAATCTCTGCCGGCATCCCGTCCGCCTGTGACGTTTTCATGTTCACCTTATTGCTAAAATACATAACTCCGTATTTCCGTCAAGAGATAATTTTGTTTTATTTTTCAGGGCTTCGATGCAACCATTGAATTGGTGAGCAGCAAATTGCCAGAAAGGGAAATGGAGATTGCAAGAAACCTGCGTGCCTTCCGAGAATATCTGAGGATTTCCCGCACGGCATTTGCCCTGGCTATTGGCATCGGAAGTGAACGGCTTGCCAGCTATGAATCAGGACGCGTCCCATTGCGATATGAAGTTTTTTCCGCAATTTCCCGGCGATTCTCTCTTAACCCACTGTGGCTGGCGACACGCCTCACTCATCCGGTTGGGCCAGAGCCTTTTGACGACAGCGAGTTCCAAAGTGAGATTGATCCGAAGAGCCTTTTCACCGTCGTTTATGATTGCGTGCTTAAGCGCCCGCTCATGGACCGAACATTCGAGGCGCGCGCCAAGATACGGCGGTTTGTGAATGCGGCACAGGAGCTGGCGGATTCGACGGTGAACGATAAACTTCCCGCCACGGAGTATGTTCCGGTAGTGGAGAGCGTGCGCAGTCTGTCTGAGATAATCGGCGTGCGGCTATCTCAACATGTTCAAATCCATGAGATCGCTTCTCAGACATCCGTCGAAAATCCAAAAAAGCCGTTGACAAAACATTCCGAAGTCCGTAATGTATCGGGCATGACATCTCCCATGAAAGAATTGCTGGCCCGTCTGTCTGTGGCGACAAAAGCCAGGGGCAAGAAGGCGGCGCTGGCAAAATTGCTCAAAATTCCCGCGCCGCGCATTTCGGAATGGTTGCACAGGAATTACGAGCCAAGCGGAGAGGTCACGCTTCGTTTGCTGGAATGGGTCACGGCGGAAGAGGCGCAACAACAAAACGCCCCCGGCGATGCTGAGAACACCGCCAGAGGCAAGACCCGATCAACTACATCCAAAAATGAAAACAGCAAATCAGGTCCGGGGAAACCGTAGCAAGAAATCCCTAAGCAAGCAACCCGAAAAATCGGCGGAAAAAGCCAAGCCTAAACTTTTCCGGCTCAAGTTGCCGGAGGCCGAGTTGGTGGCGATTGACAGAGCGCGGGCGCGCAGCGGAGAGAGTCGCGAGCAATTTATCATCCGTGCCACTAATGCCATTTTGCCTCTGATTGAGAGGGAAATCAGGGCGGCGGACGGGACGGCCGCGCCAGCGGCGGCTGAGGGTCAGAGTCGGGAAGAAAAAAAATCAACGGGCAAGCCGGGCATCCAGCTTTTCCGTCTATTGCTGCCAGCGTCCCTACTGGCTTTGGTTGAGCAGGCGGCGGCGGCTGAGGGTCAGAGTCGGGAAGACTTCATTATGCGGGCGGTCTGGGAAAAAATAGAGAGAGAAGGTAAGGGGACCGCGAAGCAGGCGGTCGCGCCGGCGGCACAGACGAAAATGGGGTTTATCAAAAGGGGGAAGAAAGGCGGCGTGCGATGAATGCGCGGTTTACCTTCCCGGCGGACGGTCTGGCGGCGAAACCAAAGAAGGGACGGCGGCGGAAAGCGGTGAATTGGCTTCATGTCAACATCGGGGCCAGAGAAGCCAACGAAATGCGCGCCTTGGCTGAGTGTTTGGGAATGGAATTCAGGACCTTCTTGGAGGTTGCGGTGCGCTCTTATTGGCGCGAACGCGGGGCGGAGATTGAACGGGAGTTTGGCGTCAAGTATTGGAACCTTGCAGAGACAAGCAGGGCGCGGCGGGTGAAGATCGGGAAGGCGCGGGGGGAAATGCGGCAGGCGTGCGGCGTTTCTTTTCCTGAGCGGAATTGAACCTGGCAGGGCCGGGAAGTGAGCAAGCGAGCGGATCGGGCCCGCTCGCTTTTTTGTGCCGTGGTGCGGGGCGGTTGGGCGGCGGCTGGCCAGGCCGGGCCGGCGCGGTAATGGATCGGGCTGGGCGGGGCTTTTCGGGCGGGTTAAACCGGGCGGGAAAGCCGGTTGCATTGGGCTTTCAAGGGCGATTCTGGACGGCTTCCGGGGCTTGGCCGGCGCGGCGGGATTCCGGGCCGGTTTTTGGTCAATCGAAAAACGAGTTACGCCAAGCGTGTCGGGTCAAAAAACGTGGTAGGCAACTGCTGCCTAGCCAAAGCGTTAGCGTTAAAAACGCCTTGTCGCTTCCAGGCCCCTGATATTCGCCCATAATTCTTTCCTTTAATCATGTCCGCTCGCAAGGCATTGATTTTGAGGGATTAGACACGCAAGTCCAAAAGGCCAACAATTATCGCCGGTTTTAAAAAACTCTGATTTTTTTTGCCGCCGGGCCGGGGCTGTTTTCATTCGTAAGTCCTTGATGTAACGCAATCTGAATCATTCCGCACGCATCTGAACGCAATCCGGCTAATGCAAAACTCGCGGGTGAAGATTCACATGGATGGGAAAAAAGGCATTGGAAAACTTATTCACATGGACAGGCAATGTCCAGGCGGGTGGGTGAAACTATGGGCAGAAAATGATGGAAAGGGTTTTATGTTGAAGAAAGAACAATTCCTGGCCTTCGTGTTAGTGGGAGCGCTCGCCCAGGATATGAGCACTGAAAGCAATGATTGTCCTCTGATCATGCACATGGCCGGCCAGATCCCGGAGGACAGAATTCCGGACAACGTCATGAACGCGGCCAAGGTATTTCTGGCCTTTTGCAACGGCGTCTGCAAACGCCCGCATGACTGGATGCTGGCCCGCAAGTGAGCCGCCTTCGCCAGCCTCCGCCGCAGAAGCTTTGGAGGACATGAGGCTTCGGCGGCCAAGGGGTCGAGGGATGGACGGCGCAGCGCGCCGTCCCTACCACCCTTGACCAAGGCTACGGCGGCCAGGGGGCGGGAGGGCCGGATGAATTTGGATTCGCGCAAGGCGGCGGCTCGTATATGGTATGGGCCGTGCAAATCCGCGTTTGTTTTTTTTCACATTGCCGCGACCTGGCCGGTTCGCCGGAGACGGTCGAGGCGATGCCGCCGGGAAGCAGTGTGAACGATCTGCTGCAAAAGCTTTTCGGCCGCTTTCCCGGTCTGGCGGACATGCGCAAGTCCCTCCGCGTCGCCGTCGGCCTGGACTACCGAGGCGGCGACTACCTCCTGCGGGAGGGCGACGAGGTTTCCATCCTTCCACCCATGCAGGGCGGATGATCCCTGCTTTCCGAATGCAACGCGAGCTGACCCTGACGCAGGAGAGAATTGATGAAGCCGCGTTGCTGGCAGGGCGGGAAATGCCGACGACGATGGGGGCGGCCGTTTATTTTTCCGGGGTGGTCCGCGGAACCGAAGGCAAAGAGGCCATCGCCGCGATTGATTACGAATCGTTCGAGCGCATGGCCCGGCGCCAGTTCGAGCTTTTGTTCGATCTGATGGAGAAGCGGTGGCCCGTCCAATCCGTCCGCGTGGCGCACCGGCTGGGGCGGGTGGCGGTGGGAGAAACGGCGGTGTGGGTGGAAGTCATCGCGCCGCACCGCCAGGAAGCCTTCGCCGCCTGCCAATTTCTGATTGACGAAATGAAGCGGGTGGCCCCGATTTGGAAAAAGCCGCTGGCGCGTTGAGGGGACGGGTTTGAGAGTCTCACCTTGACAGGGAGCATCTACGCACGGCGTCATAAGTAATTGCGCATGGCGCACGAAAGCGGCGGAGGACCGCCGCAGTCCAAAACGCTGGCGCGAATTCTGGCGGCGCACGAAAAGCGCGAAGCGTCTTGGAGTGCGCCAGCCCTGGCGCTTTCGGTTGGCCCTCGATCTGGCAACGCGCATTCATCTATGACGCTGTGTATAACAGGGCAGGTTGATGCGGGCCGCGAGGCGCGGCCCGCTGCACGCGAGGGCGCGCGCGCTCCCCAAAGCCAAGGCAACGCCGGGAGAAATGGGATTAGACCGGGGCGGGGGATGGGGTGCCGAAACCAGGAAGCTTGGGCGGCAATGGTTTGCTCGTGTCGGACAAGGGGGTGGCAGCAATGGCGCCGGAAGGAGGGTCAACTTTGGGCGCAGGCTCGGGCGGGGTAAAGGTGCCGTTGCGCACGATCTGGGAGACTTGTTCGCCGTCCAGAGTCTCGTATTCGAGCAGGGCGTGGGCGATGATTTCCAGTTTGTCGCGGTGAGTCTCGATCTGGGTTTTTGCCCGCTGATAAGCCTCGTTGATAATAGTCTTGACTTCGGTGTCAATTTCCTGGGCGGTGAATTCGCTGTATTCCTGGCGCTGCACCATGTCGCGTCCCATGTACATGTGGTCGCCGTCGTTGCCGTATTGCACCATGCCCAGTTTCTGGCTCATGCCCCATTGGCAAACCATGGCGTGGGCGACGGTGGTGGCCTGCTGGATGTCGCCGGCGGCGCCGCTGGAAATATCGCCGGAGGTCAATTCCTCGGCGATGCGGCCGGCCATCATGACGGCGATTAAATCGAGCATTTCCTTGCGGCGATGGGCTAGGACGTCCACTTCGGGCAAAGACATGGTGGACCCCAGGCTCTGGCCGCGGGGAATGATGGTGACTTTGTGGAGGGGATGGGTGTGCTCGAGCAAGACATTGACCAGGGCGTGGCCGGCTTCGTGCCAGGCGGTGCATCTCTTGTCGTCTTCGGTCATGGCCATGCTGCGGCGTTCGCGGCCCATGCGGACTTTGATGCGGGCTTCTTCCAGTTCGAGGTTGCCGATGCCTTTTTTGTTGGTGCGGGCGGCGAGCAAGGCGGCTTCATTGAGGAGATTGGCCAGATCGGCCCCGGAGTACCCCGGAGTGCCGCGGGCAATGACGGAGAGATTGGCGGAGGGGTCCAGCTTCACGCTGCGGGCGTGGACTTTCAAAATGGCTTCGCGCCCGCGCACGTCGGGCAGGCTGACGACGATCTGGCGGTCAAAACGGCCCGGACGCAACAAGGCGGGGTCCAAAACGTCGGGACGGTTGGTGGCGGCAATGATGATGATGCCGTCCTGGGTGTCGAAACCGTCCATCTCGACGAGCAAGGCGTTGAGAGTCTGTTCGCGTTCGTCGTTGCCTCCGCCCCAACCGTGACCGCGGCTGCGCCCGACGGCGTCAATTTCGTCAATGAAGATGAGGCAGGGGGTGTTTTTGCGGGCCTGCTCAAACATATCGCGCACGCGGCTGGCGCCGACGCCGACAAACATTTCCACGAAGTCCGAACCGCTGATGCTGAAGAAGGAGGCGTCGGCTTCGCCGGCGATGGCTTTGGCCAGAAGGGTCTTGCCGGTGCCGGGGGCGCCGACCATGAGGACGCCCTTGGGAATGCGTCCGCCCAGTTTTTGAAATCGTTTCGGGTCTTTGAGGAATTCGACCAGCTCGGAAACCTCCTCCTTGGCTTCCTCGACTCCGGCGACGTCCTTGAAAGTGATCTTGTTGCGCTCTTTGTTCATCATGCGGGCGCGGCTTTTGCCGAAGCTCAGAGCGCCTTTGCCGGCCATCTTGATCTGGCGGATGATGAAGAAATAGATGATGCCCAGGACCAGCAGGATGGGGAGCAAGTTGACCAGGACGCTGACCATGACATTATTGTTGGGGACAATCTTGAATTTTCCCGAGTTGATCAGGATTCCCTTGATGTTGTCGGTGAAATCGGTTTCCAGACGGAACGGGACCTCCACTTTTTTGCCGTTTTTCACGTCGTAGTAACTTCCGGTGATTCTTTTGATGTCGGGGGATTGGAGACCGTAGATGATCTTGCCGCTGCCCTCGACGATGAGGTTGTTGGTCAGTTTGTTTTCCAGTTGCGGCCAGTAGGAGAATTCCTCCACCTGCGTCCCGTCGGATTGCTTCATCATGAAAAAAACAACGGCCAGGGCGATGATCCCGGTCCAGACCAGGAAGGTCCGCGGCGGGATGCGAAGGTCGCCATTGCGCTTGTCGTTCTTGTCCGGATCGTTTGCTTTGTTCAAATCAGCCATACATGTCCTGCAAAGAGATTACCATACCATGCGCGGGTTAAAGCTGCAACTCCGACTTATTGGATTCGGCGGCGCGCTCCCAGCGCCAAAGCAAACGCCGGACGGTCGTTTTGTCGAGCTTGAAATCTTCGGCCATGCGCAGGCCCTCCACCCAGAAGAGCCGGCCGCGACCGGTGGTGGCCACCACGCGGCGGCGGCGTTCGGCCCGGGACACTTTGAGGTTGGTAAAGAGGTCCTGGAGTTTCGCGGCGGAAGGGGCGCCGATGGGCTGAAAACGATCTCCCGGCCGCCAGTGACGCAGGCAAACCTTCGAGCCAACCTTGTCCGCATCGAATTGCTCCGCGTTGAGCTGGCGTGAGAGCTTCATTCCAGGTTTATCGGTCACTTCCCAGGCAAGCTTGACCTGGCTAAACTCAGCGGTGCGGCGGCGACCAGACAAATTCAGGCGAAGTGATCCAGGAATGAAGCCTGCTTTTTCCACTTTCTTCAGGCTGACCAATCCGCTTTCAGCACGGACCAGGCAGCGGCCGGGGCCGGCTGCGACGGCTTGGCCGGGCCTTGTTCGCAAATGTTCAACCAGTTCAAAATCAACGGGTTGCTTGACTTTGAACAACTGGAGTTGCAGAACGCGGCGCTGGACCGGGATGGGCAGGCGGGCGAAGGGCGTTTTGCGGCGCCGGGAGAGCCAGCGAACAGCGGCTTGGGCCACAAAATCGGACTCGGCGCGGGCCAGTTCCATGCAACGCAGAATGGTCCGGGTGAGGGCGGGTTGATAGTACCGGCGCAACAGGGGCAACAACTCAAGACGGATGCGGTTGCGCCGGAAGTCGAGACTGGCATTGCTGGCATCCTCGGAGTACGGGATGGCGTGGGCGCGGGCGAAGTTTTGGAGGTCGGATTTTGATTGACCGAGCAAAGGACGGACGAGGCTGATCTTTGGATCCGCCGGAGAGGGACTGATCCATTTCATGCCGGCCAAACCTTCGCTGCCGGTTCCGCGCAACAGGCGCAGGAAGAACAATTCCACCTGGTCGTCGGCATGATGGGCCAGGGCCAGGACGGGGATTTTACGGCGGGCCGCGGCCCGCGCGAGGAAATCGTGGCGCAATTGCCGGGCGGCCATTTCCACCGACAAGCCCGCGCGCCGCGCGAAGGCCTTGACGTCGCCGCGCCCGACGATGGCGGGCAGGCGCAAAGACTTGGCGGTTTTGCGCACGAGCCGTTCGTCGGCGTCGCTTGCCCGTCCGCGCAAGCGGTGGTTGAAATGGGCGACGGTGAGTTGCCAGCGGTGGGCGGGGGCGAGACGGTGGAGCAAGGCGAGCAGAACCATGGAATCCAGGCCGCCGGAGACGGCGACGAGAATTTTACGGCCGTCGCGGAAAAGTTTTTTAGCGCGAATGGCGGCTTCGACTTGCCGTGGCAGGTCCAGGTTCAAGGCTTGCAGTTTACAATGTAAAATTGGCTCGAACAAGATCGTATCGCGGGGATGAAGCACATGGATCGGCGCGCCAGGAGGATTGGGCTGGTGATCCTCCTTCGCTGAAGCATTGGAGGACAGGAGGCTATGGCGGGACAGGCGACACGGGAACGCGCATCCTCCTTTGTCAAGACTACGGAGGACAGGGCGGGGAGGCTGCCGGAAGCCTCTTTGCAGGCTACGGCATGAGAAGTGGAATCGGCTGGCGTCCGTCCCGGCGGTAAATCTGGAAGTCATGGTCCAAGGTGAACACCACCGTCTGAGGATGTAACTTTGCCAACCGGACCAGGCAGGCGTCGGCGAGGGACATCGGCACGTTTGCATAGCGTTGGACGAGCTTTTCCAAAGCAGCGCCCTCGGCAATGATTGAGAAATCAATGTCGAGCAACCCACTGTTGAGGAGCGTAAAAAACTTTGCCGTTCCGCGCGGCAGTTTGCGCACGAGAAAGAACGCTTCGGTCAGAACGGCTTCACAGGTCAGGAACGGGGCCGGGAGTCGGTGGAATTGTTCCCTCACCCATTGGTGGTGGGTTTCTTCCTTCACCAGAAATGCGACGAGGGGGCCAGTGTCAACAATAACCCGGTTCTCAGGCACCCAAACCCTCCAGATATTTCGGATTGGTGGCCAGGTCTGATGGTCCACTCAGTGAACCGCACAGGTTGCTGACGAGATGAAAAGCGGAGCCGCTGGGGCGGGGCTTGCGGACGGCCTGTTCCAACGCTTTGCGAACAAACTTGCCTTTGGGCACTTTGGCCTGCTGCGCCAGTCTTTCCAAGCTCGCGTTGAGTTTTTCGGGTATGCTGCAAATCAGCGTTGTCATATTGTCAATTTTAGCGCATTTCCCCTTGGTCAAGCGAGGCAAAGGATTCAGCGGCAATTGCGGTTAGCGGCGGCCCCAATGGCCGCCGTATCTGACATAGCCGTGCGGTCCGCGGCCCCAATAGCCACCCACCCAAATAAAACCGGGAGCGGGCGGCAACGCCCAATATCCCGTCGACCAATACCACCCGCCATTCCATACCCACTCGCCACCAGTCCAGACATAACCCGGCCCGGGCGCGGCAAGCATCACTTCCGCAGGAGGGGCTGGCGGCGGCACGCCCACCACAACCGAAGTCGCAGCCGCGGACACCGTGCTGGGAGTGTTGATGATGTAATCAATGACTCTCTGGCTGAGGCCGGCTTCGTGCAAATCAATGATGTCGGTGGCGTTGAGATGGAAGACGGTATGGGAATTGTTGATCTGGGCGATGATGGTGTCGTCGTTGATGCCCGACTTGGCCAGGGCCTTGACGTCAGCCAGGCTCAGGGGCGCGCCTTGGACGGCGCGGTTGTAGGTGTCCGGGGCTTGCTGGCGGAGGCGGGCCTCCTGCGCCTGGTCGGCGGAATGGCCGATCAATGCGCCGAGAACGGTGCCGGCGGCGGCGCCAATCCACGCGCCCTCGCCCGCGCTGTGGCTGGCGCTGCCGATGATGGCCCCGGTGGCGGCGCCAAACGCTCCGCCGGTCAAAGCGCCGGTGGCGGCGTTGTCCGGCGTGCCGTTCGGGTTGTAACAGCCGGTGACGGCCAGGGCCGTGATTGCCGCCGTCAAGGCGAAGGTGCTTGTTTTCATCGTCTTAAGAGTGTTCGTTTTCATAACTGATCTGAGATTGAACTGATTTTCCACATTTTTCCAGGCAAAATTCTTTTGAGGCCGCGGGGATTACGCGCCCTCAACATCCCATACTGGTTGGACGCCGGAATCTTGCAAGGTATTTGATTTTAGTTTGCCGGCGCCAAAATGGCCTGAAATGCCCACGCCGGGGAAGCGGGACGGCAGCAGGCAGAACAATGGTAAAGGCAAAAAAAACACTTTGATTTACTTTGACTTACTTTGACCTGCTTTGACCAGCCTTGATTTGGCTCGGACTGGCCGAGGCCCAGCTTTAACGATACAGTTAATGGGGCGGCTGGTGGCGACTGAGTTGCCCTTTTGGGCAACAGAACTTCCGCCGCCGCCAAGATGGCGGACCAGTCAGCGGAGAGGTCGCCGGACTTCCTTGTTCTGACGTTTCTTATCATGGCCGTCTGTCCTGGGTGAAATATAACAGTTAGTCACAAAGTTGTCAAAGGAAAGTTAGGCGGTGGCAAAATCCCGGCCCGCGCTCGCGCGGGCGGAATTGACCAAGGTTTGAACGGGGTCTCTGCCTGAGTATCTTACGGAGTGACAGTCGGTTTTGACTGCGACAACGGTTTTCGCGTTGGCCGGGTGGTCGGCAAAGGCAAGCCGAACAAGAATGTTGCAGTCCAGGCCGATCATGGCTGGCCGAACATTTCCCCCGCCAATTCCCCTTGAGAGACATCGGGGGTTAAGACCCGATGGCCTTTAAGCGAGCGGATGCGCAAAGCCGTGCCGTCTCCGGCTTCCATTTGGCCAGCGGGCACAAGCCTGGCAACGGGTTTGTCACCTTCCGTGAGCAAGACATCGTTTCCGGCCTGCACCTGTTTCACCAGGTCGGCGAGTTGGGCGTCTCCGACTTCCGTTCTCATCGTCATGCGGTGACAATACAACCTTTTCCACGCGGAGGCGAGTATAGTTTAACGAACGCATCCGGCAGCAGCTTTTTCTCTTGTCCGGATTATCCTTTATCACGAGGTCCTGGAAGCTGCGCGCGTCGGCAGCTCGAACCCGCCCGCCGGCGTGATGGATTATAACGAGGCAGACTTCGAGCAAGCCGCGCGTGGCGCACGTGCGCGGTGGGGCAATTGTCCGCGCCGGATTTTTCTGTCAAACTATTTGTTGGCGTTGAGTTTTGGAGGGAGCGGGTTCCGGCGTTGATCGGTTCGGCGCCGAGGCTTCGCCAGGCTGGTGCGAGGCGGCTTTTTCCTTTGCTGGTTTGACACGAAAAATCGCATTAAAGGCTTGATTTGGGGTGCTGGCGGCGACACATTCAGACCACGGTTATGCGAACACTCGATGAACACATTGATGATCTTGACCGACTGGTTGATGGCGATGCTCCAAAATCAAACGTGCGAAGCCAGATTGCCTTCATCGCACGCGAAGTTGCCGCGCTGGAGGCAAATTACGCTCGTCTTGCAGAGGCTCACACGAAGCTCCAAGAGGCGCATTCTGAACTTGAGGCACAGCAGACGGCAATCAAGGAAGGGAATCGCAAAGCTGGTCGGGATATCCTTCAGAAGAAGGCGGAGGATTACCGGCGGATGAGGAGTATTGGGGTTTTGAACGAAGATGATTTAAAACCTCGCCGCAGCTAACGCCAGTTGGGCTCATCCGTTCCGCATTCGCGGTTGGCATCGCCGCCCGGCGTGGCTCAGCTCGCTCCGCAACGAAGACAATCCATGACGACTCAAAAGCAACAGATTCTTGACCAAATCCGTCGTTTAGCGGCGCAAGATGCTGGCAAACCACCTGGGAGCCAGCGATTCGAATCGCTCACCGGGATTCGCAAGTCAGAGTGGTATCCGAAACTATGGCTTCGGTGGGGAGACGCGCTTCGAGAAGCTGGTTTTCAAGGCAATTCATTGTATCGTTCGCTCGGCCATGAGTCGCTCATCAAGCATTACATCGCGCTGATTCGTGAGCTGAGGCGATTTCCAATCGAAGGTGAGTTGTTTCGCAAGAGGAAGGCCGACAGTTCGTTCCCATGCCGTGCAGCATTTAATATCCTTGGAGGAAAAAGGCAGCGAGCGGGGCGAATATTGGAATACTGCCAGACGCACGAAGGTTACGAAGATGTCGTACCTTTTTGCAAATTGGTTGCATCTTCAAACACCTCGGAGATTGATGAGGGCATGTCGGATGCTCCGGCAGTTGGTTACGTCTATCTGTTCAAGCACGGTGCGCGTCAGGAGTATAAAATTGGCCGGACGAACAATCCGCTCCGACGAGAGGGCGAAATTGCCTTAGAGCTTCCAGAAAAAGTCGAACCAATTCACTTTATCAAGACAGACGATCCGGCTGGTATAGAGAGTTACTGGCACGCCCGATTCGCAGACAAGCGCAAAGAAGGAGAGTGGTTCGCACTTACGGCTGAAGACGTTAGGAGCTTCAATCGGTGGAAGAGAATATACTAACTAAAGGGAATGGAGAAGCCGAACCAGACGTGGTAGTCAATGGCCGTTGCGTTCGCGTGTTGGCAGTCGGCTTGGTGTTCGGGCTCCAACTGGCCGGATGACAACAGGTGAACGGGTGGCAGGGATACGCAATTAAACCTGAGTGTTGCCAATACGGACGGTTACTGTGACTGACTTCAAAATGCCTCCCTCGGTCCCCTCACCCGATTGTGCATGCTCGATAGTCGGGTTGTATCGCGTCTGGAGTTCGCTGAGTTTTTTCTTATAGCCGTCCATTATTGCGTTGATTTTGACGTGAATGGGCGACGAACCAATCATCGCGTGGTCATAAACCCGAGTCAGCTTGCGGAGCATTCTCATCTTTATTCTGCGGTTCGCCGGAATAACAATCTCCCCCGTTTGGCCGTTGCTGACACCAAACGGAATCTTGTCCCCCAAGAGAAGGTTGGCAAGCTCCTCGATAAGCTGTTCGTGCAACTCCTCCATCTTCTTCTTGTGTTCCTCTCCGGAATCCTTGAACTGCTTCTTGACAGCCGTAACAGTACCGTAGGTTCCTGGCGGGACGGTGAGGGACGCGTCCTCGATGTCGAGGGATAACTGGCCGAATATGGCGCGCAGCAATCGCTCCTCGTGCGCCAGTTGCACTACGCGCTTGGCCGTGATTTTGCCCACTAGGATACTTCCCGGCTTGACCTGCGCTCCAATCCGAATAACGCCGTCGGGGCCGAGATCTCTGAGCGCCTCGTCACTGAGTCTGGGGATGTCCCGCGTAATTTCCTCTGGGCCGACTTTGCTGTCCTGCGCCTCGACACTAAATCTCATTACGTGGGTGCCAGATCGAATGGCTTTCGCACGAGATTCAACTTCTTCACGCTTACTGGGCAGTGCAGGCTCAAACTTGAACTCGTTTGTCTCATTCACGGCACGAAGTCTGCGAAAAGTGGCGGACCAGCGCAAGCCCTCTCTGGTGGTGGCGGCATCGGCTCCAGTGTTGCAAGAGCAGCCGGGGAGCCATCCTTCGCTCCGCGCGGCGGAGCTACGGCGGGCAGGCTTTGGAGGACGGGACCGAGCAGCCCGTTAAAAGAGCGCCCGGTGGCGGCACCGCGCCTACAGAATCCGCACGTTTTGCGCGGGAGATGCAGGCCGCATGCCCTCACGCGGCGGAACGGGGAGTGAGGAGGGTCTGGAGGACAGGTCCACCAGTTCTGCGAATCCCGAATCATTGGCAATGTGCTTGCAGAATCACCTAACAGGTGGGCCAGTTTTGGTCGTTCCATTCCGTCGGCGAGACGCCGACGGATGCGACCGGGACGGTCTTATAGTCCCTCCAAAGTTATTCACCGGTGGCGAGGAGGACCGTCGTTCCCTCCTCCGCAGCCAACGGTGAAGAACTTTGGCGGCGGCGCAAAAATGACTTGTCAACCACTCCACATTTTGC
>Ga0182027_10000668_pt1 | contig 58697 bp, 60 predicted proteins | sample 712E1DmetaG_FD_121300 | JGI IMG/M metagenome (GOLD analysis project Ga0182027, IMG submission 121300) | Permafrost microbial communities from Stordalen Mire, Sweden - 712E1D metaG (Illumina Assembly) | ecosystem: Environmental > Terrestrial > Soil > Wetlands > Permafrost | place: Sweden...
CTGGGTTGGTTATGGACAGCTCCGCGGCTTAACCAGCCATAAATAGTCTTGGTAGATATACCATGCTCCTCAGCCAGCTTAGCTACCGGTACCCCGTCCTCCTTTAACCGTTTTAATATCTGGTCTTTAACATCCGGACGAATAACATGACGTTTGGGCATAACAAGAACCTCCATTAACTAGTTTGTTAGCTATTGCTACTTATTGTAGACAATACTGTCTAGAATAATGGGTACAGGACATAATTTATAAAAAGAAATATAAAACAATGCAGTGGCATTAACAGATCTAATGATCTGTTAATTAAACAAAATTACCTATAGTAAGCTAAATTGAGGCTTATTTATCCCCAAGTTTATTTAATTATTTAGTGGGTTTCATCCAATCGTGGGCAAATATTTCTGGTTCTGGAGACTTTATGCAGTCGACGATTTTTTCGGCAATGTACGCAGCGCTGTCAGCTTTGGGTGGTTTATAGTCACTGTCGTTACTGACCCAATTGTCGCCGCTATCTTCCCGAATCGTATTTTTTTCAAAGTTAGTGGCTGTTATGTAAGGATAAACAACACTCACATTAATGTTATACGGTTTCAGTTCCTCGCGGGCAGTCAGACTTAGATGAGCTAGGGCCGCTTTGATAGCCGCATAAGCCCCCATGCCATTCAAATGCATCAATGCCGTACCTGAGCTAATGTTGATTATCGATCCTTTTTTCTGTTTTTTCATGATCGGAATTACTTGCTGCATAGCCACCAGCGGGCCAACTAAATCAAGGTCAAAGATATGGTGAAGGTTGGTTAAACTAATTTCTTCGATCGTGGCATCGTAACCCTGGCCGGCATTATTAATCAGCACGTCTATCCGCCCAAACTGCTTTAGTACGTCGGCAATCATTTTTTTAATAGCCAGTTTATTGGTCATGTCTGTCGGACAAGCAAATGAACCCTCAAGTTTGCGGGCCAGTTTATTGAGTTTATTTTCAGATCTGGCGACCAAAGCAACTTTAGCGCCTTGGGCGCTTAAAACAGTGGCTGTCGCCATCCCGATACCCCCCGAGGCACCAGTTACAATAACTACACTATTTTTTAGTTTCATTACAAATAATTATATAACAATCGGCGGCTAAAAATAATGCTTAAATGACGGTTGTAGGCGATTACTTCCCAGGCATCATATATTTTCTAATCAGACTAGATCATATATTATAATTTGGTATGCCAGTTATTAAACTCGGTAAAAACGAACCCCATTTTACGGCCTCGGAAAGCGTCCGTGATGTCGTTATCGGCATGTCCGATGGATTGACTGTGCCTTTTGCTTTGGCGGCTGGTTTAACTGGGGCAATTGCAGCATCGCATTTAATTATTATTGCTGGATTTGCTGAGATCGCCGCTGGATCAATATCTATGGGTTTGGGCGGTTATTTAGCTGCCAAAGGCGATGTTGAACATTACCAACAGGAACGGAAAAATGAAGAGTCGGAGGTGGTTGAAATACCAGACCGCGAAGCTGAGGAGGTCAGAGAAATATTTGAAGTTTATGGACTGACTGCAAAGCAGGTCGAACCGATACTCAAAAACTTCCGGGCTAACCCAAAGCTTTGGGTAGATTTTATGATGACCAACGAGCTCGGTTTGGAAGAACCTGATCCCAATCGGGTTGTTTTAAGTGCGATTACGATTGCCTCAGCTTATATAATTGGCGGTGTCGTACCGCTGATACCTTACTTTTTTGTCCATAATTCACACCATGCACTATGGCCATCGGTTTTTATGACATTAACTGCATTATTCTTATTTGGCTTCTTCAAGGCACGAATCGCCGGCAGCAGTGCCATTAAAAGCGCCTTCCAAACAGTTATTATCGGTGGTATTGCCGCCGGGGTTGCCTTTACGTTAGCTAGATTAATTGCTTAATATTTATTCTGCATCACGGCGCAAAAATAGAATCCAGGCTACTATCCAAGCCACAACCAGGTAACCCATAAAGACTAGTGCGGCGTGGAATGTTGATAATCGGCTATTAAAATTTCTGTCGGTCCCGATAACCTGATGCAGCGCTGAAAAGGGTAAGTAAACAACATTGTTATTCAGCAATAGCTGGAGTAAGCCCTCGACTACTGTCGGGACAACAAACAAAGTAATAATAGCGCCAACTTGGTTACGCATAAGTGCAGCGATTACTAAACCAACCATGGCATATCCCCAACCATAAAACAGGCAGCGCCAAAGTAAATTCCAATAATGAATAGTTTGCGGAACTAAATGTAGGTGATGGACATGGATACCTAAAAGGGTTATGAGTGGAGTATAAGCCGCTAAAAATAAAGTGAATAAAATTGCCAAGCCGGTAATCACTATAATTTTTGCTAACATCACTTTGTTGCGATTATTAGATAAAGTCAACGTGTACATTATGGTGTTGTAGCGATACTCATGCGTAAGTAGCAATATGGCAATTAAAGCCACAAACACCGACATACCGCTAATGACAAATGTAATATCTCCCGATAAAGCAGTTGGAGACAGCAAATCCACTCTTTTGAGATGCCATCCGGCAATATAGAACGACAAAAAACTTACCAGTATAAATACAATTCCGATAATTATATAGGTAGACCGGACCGTCAGTAATTTTTTAACTTCAGCTTTTAGTGTCGAAATCATAGCTGTTTATTCTCTTTCTGGTAAGCTTTAAATTCTTCAGTATTTTCAGTAAGTTCCAGAAATACTTCTTCCAGCGAAGCATGACGGTTGGCTAATTCTAGTAGAGGGATTTTGGCGTCGAAAGTTAGTTTGCCGATTTCGTCAGTATTGGCTCCAGAGATCTCTAATCCTTTTTCGACTGGTTTAACAATGAACGATTTTACTTCTAACAATTTTTGTAGTTTGTTTAGCTCAGAGCTGCGAACAAAAACGCTAGATTTTGAATTACTGGAAACTAATTTTTTAATCGAGGTGCTGGCAATTAGTTTTCCTTTGCCAATAACAATAACGTTATCAGCCAGTTGCGACATCTCAGCTAGTAAATGGCTCGATACAAAAATCGTATTACCTTGATCGGCATAATTTTTAATAAATTCACGTAGCCAAACAATACCCTCGGGGTCTAGTCCATTAGCCGGTTCGTCAAGCAATAGATTCTTCGGCTGAGCTAAGATGGCGGCGGCGATACCGAGCCGTTGGCTCATTCCCAAACTGAAATTACCTGGTGATTTTTTAGATACGCTACTTAAACCAACAAGATCTAGAGACTCATCAACTCGTGATAATGGTATATTGCCGGCAGTAGCTAAAATTTTTAAATGGTTCTTTGGCGTACGAGTCGGGTGAAATGCTTTAGCTTCCAATAAAATACCAGCCACTGCTGATGGTTCAGTGTATTCATGCAACATTTTCCCATCAAATTTTGTAGCACCACCGCCATTATCCAAACCAAGCATTAAGCGCATAGTGGTTGACTTACCGGCACCGTTAGGCCCAAGAAATCCAGTGACCTTGCCGGCTTCAACTTCAAAGGAAATGTCATCAACCGCAACAGTTTGCTGAAAATGCTTAATCAGATGTGAGGCTTTGATCATCATGGCTATTATACACTGTGAGCAAAGATCGTCTGCAAAAATAAATCATTTGTCTTCAACTAATCCAAAGGTTGTTAATAACTCTCAGAAGTTTTCCATTCCGCTATTGACTAATCTTTAATTTATTATACATATATGATAAAATACGGGTATGGATAACCAATCTCAGCTTGCCCAACCCATAGCTCCGATTGACGAAAAGATTACTACACCCCCCCAACCGATGAGTTTACCTTCAGTATCACCGTCAGCTGCTTCTGCAGAGACAATCAATAATCGTTCAGGTAAGAATTATCCCTGGCTTTGGCAGTTAGCGGTCATTGTTGTAGCGCTCGTTGCTTTTATCGGGAATTTTATCCTATATGGATTGTTGCCAATATTTGTGCTCATTCCGTTTGTCCTGGCACTTATAGCGCTGGTTTTAAATATTATTACTATCCGCCGGGTAGGCGGTGTTTTGTCAATGTGGCTCTTGATCCCGACTTTTTTAATATGTATATATTCGGGAATTATTTTCGTAGTTTTCGGGATTAAATACCCGTTATATGGATCGGGCACTTTGGATGTTGGTGCCAGCGGCTACCAGTTACAGATTCCGGCGGGTTATTATGGCCGTATTTTCAAAAATTACGGTAATGTCTTGTCGATATCCAGTAATTTATCTCAGATGAGAGCCGTTAACCCGGATTTGAATTTTAAACTCCTGCCTCGGTCCTTGGAACAGCATTTAGGCATTGTCCATCAGGGAAGCAATGTTGGCATTTATAGTATATTTTCTACTAACACTTCCAATCTTACCCGCAATCAATGGATATCACTAGGTTCGACTGATTTTAATGATTCTGTTAAAACCTACAAATCGGAAAATGTCTATATTAACAGCAGTGTCCATTCCGGTTTAAATGGACTCCCGATTTATGAAATTACACTAAGAAATAGTCCGTCTAGCAATAATTTATCGATTGTCGGCAGTGTCACGTTGTCAAACCGCATTGTCATTTTGTCTTCTGCGAATCTACCATCGACTTCTGGGAATAGTGTTATGGCCGTAATTAACAAGATCTCCGACACGATTAAACAAGATTAAGTTTTAACTCAAGTCTTTGGTTTGTTGTCGGCACCGATGGCCTGGCTGATATGTGCATAGCCATCACTTTTCAATAACTCGACTAAATCATGGTTTATTTTACCGACTAGTTGTGGCCCCTCATAGATCATGCCAGTAATAAGCTCGACTAAACTTGCCCCAAGTTTGATTTTTGTATAGGCATCTTCGGCTGAGAATATGCCGCCGACGCCGATTACCGTAAACCGCTGATGATATTTGCGGTATGTCAGTTTAATTAGATTATTGCTTAGATTCCAGACCGGCTTACCACTTAAATTTCCTTTGATCTTGGCGGGCAAGGGGTCCATCAACTTTAATAGTTTCCGGTCTTTGGCTAGGTTGCTGATTGTCACACCCGCGATTTTATGCTTGGCAATTACGGTTAGTAATTTATCAAATTTCGGCCAAGCCAAATCACAGGGCATTTTAATAAATACCGGCTTATCTAGTCTTAGCTTATCGATTTGACCCAGCAGCCGGTCCAGGCGCGCGGGCGTAGTAAATGGTTCGCCGCCGTATGTATTAGGACAAGAAATGTTTATCGTGATCAGTTGCCCGACATCTGCTTTTTTTATGGCTTTCAGGCTGCCAATGTAATCGGCAATTGCTTCATCATCGGTGCAGACTTCCGGCGAATTAGTCTTTGCCACCGATATGTTAAGCGGGAAATTTTTAATGGCTCTGGCCGGATAATTCTTGATGCGGGCAATGATGTCTTCAGCGCCCTTGTTGGCTAGGCCGGCATAAACTACCAGTGATTTAGATTTAGGCAATCGGTGGAACCATGGCCGTGGATTGCCGATGCAAGGTTGGTAAGTAATTGAACCGCCTTCCATAAATCCAAAACCGATCGATTTCATTAGCAGTGGCAGTTCAAAGTTCTTATCATAGCCAGCGGATAAACCAACCGGATTGCTAAAAGTGATACCACGGATTTTTTGCCTTAGTTTGGCGGGGTTATCATATGCCCAAGAACCATGTAGTAGACTGTGCATGAAATTAAAATTTTGCACATGCGAGGCGACAAAAAGCGTGCCACTGTGGACTAGGTCAGGTTTTCCTTTAAACAGCAGCGGCCGAATGATTTTATGGTAGGATTTGTCAGTTATAGAGAAGGCTAATTTATTCATTATATTAAAACTATAACTCGATTTAGCAAATAACTCTACGCTTTTAGATTACGGTTTTCAGATTGTCAAACTCGCGCTTGTTCTTTAAGTAAATTATTAGACAAACCACGCCCATAGCTACTAGCATTGATCCGGCCAGAAATAAGGCAACTGACAAACCACTGCCAAAAGCATTATCGGCGGCATTGCTGACTTGATTTACTAACTGGGCATGGCTGGCTAATACTGACGGTGAGACAGATACTCCTTTGGGCGTGTTACCGCCATGGGTGATGGCATAAATCACAAAGGATTGGAAATTAGCTGGTAAGTGCAATGCTTTCAGCTGGCCGATCAGTTTGGTAGATAACTGAGCATTAACAATCGCTCCCAATACGGCAACACCGAATACGCCGCCCAGCTCCCGAAAAGTATTAACTGTCGAAGCCGCTATACCAGAGCGTTCCGGCGGTACAATATTCAAGACCGACGAGGTCATCGTGACCAGGCTGATACCAAAACCTAGACCCGATACTGCTAGAGCCCAAGCTAAAGTGGCGCTACTGACGGTTGGAGTTAAAACGCCGTTAATTAAGAAAATGCCGCCGCCAGACAATAAGCAGCCGGCGATTGTTAAGACAATCGTCTGGTGATGAATATACCATCTTCCAGCCAGAGTCGCCCCGATGACAATTGATGCTGCCATGGCAACAAATGACAAAGCTATTTGATAACCTGAAAAATTAGATATTAGCTGCAGGTATAAGGCGACAAAAAAGAAAACCGCAAATATACCAAAATTAGTTACAAAAGCTAAGATATTGGCAATGCTAAATTGTATCTTATTAAAGAATTTAAAGGGAAGTACCGGATCGTCTTTGCGCCGTTCGGTATAGACAAACACCAGGCCAGTGACAAATGACAGGGTAAACAGCAGCACTATCCACCAGGTACCATATCCCGAATTCTCGCCGCAAATGACCGCAAATATTAATTCACTCAATGCCATAGCACCAAGTATTAATCCGCTGATGTCGAGTTTCCGGCCTCTTGGATTGGAGCTTTCCGGCAGTATTAAAAGCCCAGCAATAAATGCTACGACTCCAAAGATAGCACTAAATGCAAAGACACCACGCCAGCTAGTAAAGCCGATGATGACACCACCGATTATCGGTCCAAAAGCTAGAGCGATACCTGATACTGCCGCCCAAACTCCTAGAGCGCGTGATCTTTTTGCTCTATTTGGATAAAGGTGTCGGATCATTGAAAGTGTCCCGGGTTCAGAAGCCGCCGCACCGATACCCATTATTACCCGGCCGGCAATTAGTAGCCCAATTGAATTAGACAGCATTGCCACTAAAGAACCGACTACAAATAGTGCTACGCCACTTAATAGAACTTTTTTTCTGCCCAGTATGTCGCCCAGTGTTCCACCGGTAAGCATTAAGACCGCAAAGACCAGCATGTAGGCATTGACAATCCACTGCAGGTCTTGCACGCCGGCACTAAGATTTGACTGAATGTTGGATAGTACTACACTAACGACAGTATTATCTAGAAATGTCAGGAATAAAATAGTACAGATTATAGTTAGTGAACGGCGTTGTGTTGTTAACCGTTTAAACATGCTAATCTATCGTTTTTAACTAACTTTTACAGACGGCCGGTGTGCTACCAGCTAAGCTAACCAAATGACAAAGAGTTGAGTCACTGACTACCCATGAATTATTTACTAACAGGGCTTGGCCATTTTCATTGTTTAGTTCCGGCATGCCATTAAGGTCCACGGTATAAACTACACTGGCCGTTTTTGAGTTTGTTAAATTAACCTTGGTTATCACGGCGCTGGATTTGGCGCTGGCCAGACTACTAAATTCAGATTGGATTAATTGTGAAAAATTGTTCCCGTTTTGCAGTAAATTTTCTCTTCCTTGCAGAGATGTTGAATATGCGAAGAATGTCTTCCAGTTAGATTTTATCTGCTGGATTTCGGCATTCAATTGAGCTGAGCTTTGAGTTGTACTGTTATTATTGTTATTTTTGGCCACCAGAACTATAACTACCACCACTATAACGATAATCACCAAACCTACAATGCTTAAGGTTAATGATCTTTTCATTGGTTTTGTCACAATAGCTCCTCGCAAAAGCTTTTAAACTTATAACTTCTGGGAAAAAGTATAGCATAAAAAATTGATTGATATCGAGGTGAGCTATTATTTGGTTGCTTGAATTTAATCCAGACCGTAGAATTATCATGTGATTACTGAGTCTAATCTATGAAGCGGTTTGCAAATTTTATTGTTAAAAACCGTTGGTGGGTAATTGTTACCTGGATAGTGGCGGCCATTTTGATTGTTTCCTTGTCGCCCAGCATAAGCAGCGTTGAAAGCAACGACCAGACTGGTTTTATTCCTGGCAGTTATGAATCAATAAAAGCTTTCAATATCGCCAAACAGCTGCCGCCGACCAGCCAGGATGCCATTGACCTGATAGTTTTTAAAAGTAAGATCACCAAAACTTTAAGTCCAGCTGATATTCAAACCATTGAAAGCATTGTCCGCAATATTTCAGCCCAGCATTTAGCACATATTCTAACTGTTACTACCAGTCTTCAACAGTTGGCTCCTAACCGTCAAGTTATGTTGGGCTCCGTAATTTACTCTGGGATGCCAGCTGACAAATCGACTTATAGTGCCGTTAAAACTGTCCGCAGCAGTTTAGCTTCACAAACCAGTAATACCGATTTAACTGCCACTATGACAGGGCAGGAATCAATTTACTATGATACCGAACATCAGTTTCAGCGGTCGTTAGAGATTGTTACTATCAGTACTCTATTACTTGTGTTATTGCTGCCTTCAATAATATTCCGTAGTCCTTTTGCCGGTTTATTGCCGCTGGCAGCGGTTGGAATAGCTGATTTCATGGCTAACTCATTGATTGCCGACATAGCGACAAAGTTTAATTTCAAGGTCAATCAGCAAATGAGTATTATTTTTATAGTTGTTTTATTTGGTATCGGTACCGATTACATGCTATTTTTGATGTTCCGTTATCGCGAGCGTTTACGTAGTGGCGACCACAGCCGTCAAGCTGTAGCCTATGCTCTTAGTCGTGCCGGCCTAGTAATCTTGTCGGCAGCTTTAGTGGTACTATCGTCATTTTCAGCCCTATTTTTTGCTAAGTTCGAAATATTCTCAACGTTAGCACCGTCATTAGTCATATGCGTCGCGGTTATGATGCTTGCGGCATTAACTTTAATACCGGCTTTAGTGTCTGTTATCCAAGAAAGAATATTCTGGCCAAGCCGGGCTTGGATGAGTAAGCCCTTGAACCCAACTATATCTAAGAAAGTAGGTAGATCAATTGCCAAAAGCCCGGTTCTTATGTTCAGCCTAGTGGTTATAGTATTGATTGCCTTAAGTGCCTTTGTGCTTAGTTATAGGTCAGATTTTAGTACTTTCAGCCAACCGCCTAAAGGTACTGAAGCGGCAGCCGGCTATAACCAATTAGCCAGCGCTTTTCCAACCGGTGTACTTTATCCGACTCAAGTCTATATAACTAGCAACTCTAGGCTGACGGATTTGCAGCTTTATCCATTAGCTCAGCGCCTAGACAAAGCTACTGGTGTGGCTTATATAATGCCGCCGATTATTACGTCTAACGGGAAAATTGCTGAAATTCAGGTGATATTAAAAAATGAACCAACCAGCGCCAAGGCAATCACTAACTTAGCTGGGCCGATTCATACTGCCGCGCATGCTGTACCGATTGCTAATGCCCATGTCTACGTCGGTGGCATGACAGCCATAATTGTTGACATGAGAGCAGTGACTTATAGAGATATCAAGGTAGTATTCCCGATTGCGGCAGTCTTTATTTTCATTATTTTGTCGATTCTACTGCGCAGTTTAGTGGCGCCATTTCTATTGCTAATTTGTGTCGGCTTAGGTTATGTGGCCACCCTGGGAGCAACAACGCTTATATTCCAAAAACTCGGTAGTTCGCCAGGTATTATTTTCTTTATTCCTATTATTATGTACATCTTTGTAGTGGCGATTGGAACTGACTATAACATTTTAACCATGACCCGCTTAAGAGAAGAGGTGCGGCAGGGATTATCGCCACATCAGGCAGCTGATTTAACTGTTGAACATAGTAGCGCCACGGTTATATCGGCCGGACTGATTTTAGCCGGTACTTTTGGATCATTATTGCTGGCCGGCGTTAGCTTCACTTCACAAATGGGTGCAGCCGTATCAATTGGCGTTGCTTTATCCTCATTTATAATCGCGCCGTTACTAATCCCCAGTGTTTCGGCATTAATTGGCAATATAATTTGGTGGCCTGGACGCCGTCCAGAAAAAGAAAAAGACTAATTTTCTATCTGTTATTCGCTGGCTAAATCACGTTTATTGAATCCAATAACGCCGATTGCGCCAAGCACCAAGGCAATTCCGATAATAATCAGGTTAGTTGACCAATCAGGCGCTGCCGCCGGCGCAAAAACAACATGGTTAAGTATCGAGGTGTCTAGTATCCAGTGATTAAGGTGAATGCCGGAACTGATCATATCAATTAAAAACGACCAGGCAATCAATCCATAAGCCAACAAACTAGTAAGCCTTGGATGAATGCCGAAAGTAAATATTCCGGCTCCTAATATAAACAGGACTGGTATGATGGCATTGGCTCCAGCTTTTATTAATGTATAAAATGACAAACTGCTATGCTGGCCAATCGTTGCTAACCAGGTCCCGCCGCCAACAAGGAATCCGGCCAGCATTATTACTATCAGGATAAGGGAAATCCTACCCATTAACCATTGAATCCGGCTGACCGGCCTAACTAATAGGTTGTCGACGTAGCCCTCAGCTTCATCGCGCCGGATGGCATTAGCACTGCTGGCGGCATAGCACATCATGATAATCATTTGCAGGAAAAAGATTATTCCCAGAAAGGCCAGTACTGTAGCTAGGTGGGTTTGATGGTCGACTTTGCTAATAATTTTTTCAAGTTTATTTGATTGGCCCAAAGCTTGCGAAAAAGAGTGGGTAAGTGAACCATAAATTACTGTTGAAACACCGATTGCCAAAAGCCAGGTTAGATTAATGGCCCGAGTCAAGCGTATAGCTATAGTATAAACCGAGTTAAGTAGTTTAGTGTGGGCTTTAGCAGTGTCTTTATCAGCAAACATACTTGCCCCAAGGTCACGCCGGCCAGCATAATAGACAGTCAAACAGCTTAAAATTACGATTAGGGCTACTAGCGGCCATAGCCAGATTGGCTGACTGCTATATAGTGGCTGCATTTTTTCAATCCAACCTAATGGAGTTATATCTAATATCCAGTGGGCGCTAGTAATGTCGCCGACAGCCCTTAAAATAAAACAAATGCCAAAGACCGCTACGGAAACGCTGGCTGCCCGGCTACGAGTCGGCATCAGTTGGCTGGCTAAAGCCCCAACCATCATAAATAAATAAATCCCGCAAATTACAGCTAAGGCAAAAAAGGCGGCCGCTTTAGTATCAAAACCAACTCCGTGAGCCTTGCCGACTAGACTGAAAGTAAGTGCGCTAACAATATAAAATACTATCAAACTAGCACTTAAACCAGCCAAAATATTTACTGCCGCTCGGCGAGCAGTAGTCTGACCGGAAAGTAGTAACTCTGCCCGTCCGGCATTTTCTTCACCTCGAAACACTTTAGTAGCTAAAAGTAATGCCCAAACGGAACCGATAATAATCATGACCATTAGGGTATTCCACGACACTAAACTGCCGACCGTCGTAGCGTGCCGGATGGGTCCGAGAATAACTTCAACGCCAACATTATTGCTGAATGAAGCTGCAATTTTTGATCGAGCTGCTTCAGTCGGATAGGCATTTACGAAACTAATAGCTTTGGAAGCCATGAAACCTGCGAATACCAGCGCCCAAAGAGTAGCGCTTCGGTAAGTCCGTTTGGCAACAAACCGCCCAATAACAGTTTGCGGGGAACGGAAACGTTTCATAGGTTTAGTGGCGAGTGTAATTGCAGCTTCAGTCATTGTCGGCGGCTAGATTCTTAATCTCTTCATCACCATAGAGTGATAAGAATAACTCTTCCAGTGACGGCTCACGGCTGAGCAATGTTTTAGGATGGCCTGTGATGATTTCCTTCAGGAGCGGCTCGATCGGGCCGCGGACTTGACAATTAAGTTGATGGCCAGTCACTTTAATATTGCTGACTCCTTCAAGATGTCCAATATGCGGTGGGCTGGCGTTAAAAGTTGCTTCAACCGATACGGCTGACAGATGGCGCATCTGGGCTAATGTGCCTAGTTCAACTAGTTTGCCAACCCGTAGTATTGCAACCCGGTCGCAAAGCGCTTCAACTTCTTCTAATACATGCGATGACAGAAATATCGTCTGCCCATTGTTTTTAGCCTCTAGGGCACATTCTTTAAAAGCCAGTTCCATGATCGGATCCAGGCCCGAAGTCGGCTCATCCATAATTAATAGTTCCGCCCGAGTGGAGAAAGCCGCAATGATATTAATTTTCTGGCGGTTACCCTTAGAATAAGTCCGGACTTTTTTAGACGGATCAAACTTAAATAATTTAATGAGCTTTTTCTGGTACTGAGCGTCTATCTTGCCATGGATTTTACCAAGCATATGGAGCGTTTCGGCGCCTGTCAGCGACGGCCAAAAGGTTGCTTCTCCCGGGACATAAGCCAAGTGCTGGTGGGCTTTGACTTTATCGGTTTGGACATTTATCCCGAATATTTCGGCATAACCACTGGTTGGTTTGATAAGGCCTAGTAACACTCTGATGGTAGTTGTTTTTCCGGCACCATTTGGACCAAGATAGCCAAGAATTTCTCCTTGATTAACATCAAGATTTAAAGGTGCTAAAGCAATTAACGAACCATAGTGTTTACTTAGTCCTTTGGTGTGAACGGCAATTTCCATGCTATTTCCTTGTTTTTAATTTACGCCGTCAATATAGTCTCAATAATTTTTGATTTTCACAACTTGTTTATACTGATTTTAAATTAATTTAACTTTTATCTTCACCAGTGAGAGTATTGATAACTGAGCCGACTATTTTACCGGCTTGTCTGGATAGGCTGAAGCGGTTGGCTTTTTCTTCGTCAATTTTCTTATGGAGTTTATGAAGAGCCGAGGGGCCTTTTAGCGATGACAGCAGCTGCTCAAATTCTTGGTCAATTTCCGTTAATTCATCATCGGTTAGGCTTTCCAATCCAACAAATGCATTGCGGGCTTTTTTGTCGGCGATAATGAGCTCGTCCAATTTGAGTTGGATTGCCTTACTGTCTCGAACTTGGGTATTTTGGATAGAAAAAACCATTAAAAATATCACTACGTCTGTAATGGTGTTAATCGCTAGCAACCAGGTGTTGGAGTAGTGCTCCCAGGGCCCGACCATTAACCAGACTATGACAACCAGTATAGCCGCTGCGAAAGTCAGCATTGAACCGGCTAGTTTCGATACCTTGATAGAGACTTTATGGAATATTTCTTTCATACTTGTTAAACCTATTATATCGTATCTCTAACGCTTATTGTGAATCTTTTTTTGGAAATAACAAACCGATTTCGGGATGTACTTTACCGCCGCCGAAAGTATCAATGATTTTTTGAGACGTAGTCGGCAGAAACGGCATAAGTAAATCGGCAATTAGCAGTAAATCGGCTATTGTCTGGCTGACAATATGCTTAAACTCAGCTTGGTCGGTTGATACTTTTTTCCATGGCTTTTGTTCCTGCAAATAAACGTTTAAATTACGAATTTGCTGCCATACCTGCTTTAGCGCTGATGATAATTTAAGCGAGTTCATGTCATTATCATAAGCATCACGTTTAAATGTCGGCGACGGTAATTCTCCAATCACGCCATCCAGATGTTTGCTAACTAGTACGGCTACCCGCTGGACAAGATTACCAAGATCATTGGCTAGATCTGTCGTATAGACAGTTTGAAAGCGCTCATTATTAAATTCACCATCTTCACCGAATGGGATTTCCGCAAATAGATAATAACGTAGCGTATCGATACCATACTCATTGGCTAATGCTAGCGGATCAATTGTATTACCCAGCGATTTGGAAATTTTTTGACCATCAATCGTGAAATAACCATGAGCAAATATATGCTCAGGAAGCGGCAATCCAGCACTCATTAGGATGGCTGGCCAATAAATACAATGGAACTTAATAATATCTTTGGACATTAAATGAAGGTTGGCTGGCCAGAAGTTTTTATATTTTTCGTCCGGGAAACCAGTGGCAGTCAAATAATTAGTTAGGGCGTCGAACCAAACATAAACCACCTGGTCAGGAGCGTCGGGCCAGGGGATACCCCATTGCTGAGTAGAGCGTGAGACTGAAAAATCCTGCAAGCCCTGCTTGATAAAAGACACTATTTCATGGCGGCGACTTAGCGGTTGAATAAATTCAGGGCGTGATTCAATATAATCAAGCAGTTGTTGCTGATATTTACTGAGCCTAAAGAAAAAGTTCTCTTCTTCCAGCCATTCCGGTTTTGTCTTATGGTCCGGGCAGAGACCATCGACAAGTTCAGATTCTTTAACAAAAGATTCGCAGCCAACACAATAAAAGCCTTTATAGGCACTCTTATAAATATCATCGCTGGCTTGAACGCGTTTAATAATCTCATAAACTGTCGCTTTATGTTCTTCAGAGGTAGTCCTAATAAAACAGTTATTGGTAATACCCAGTTGCTGCCATGTCGATTGCCAAACATCTGCCATTTCTTTGACATAATCGGCAATTGGCTTATTAGTGGCAGCGGCCACTTGAACTGTTTTTTGAGAATTTTCATCAACACCTGTGGCAAATAGAATTTCACTGCCTTTTTGCCTCTGATAGCGAGCAATCACATCAGCCGCTAAGGTAGTATAGGCGTGACCAATGTGTGGTTTACCGTTAATATAATAAATTGGGGTAGTAATGTAATATTTACTCATAGAATCTCTATATAAGTGTACTATAAATAAGGGTAAACTATATGCACTCCAGACTTGATCAAATATTTAAAATCAGTCTTTGGCTTAAAGCGCTTGACGCCATATTGGAAGTAATTGGCGGCAGTTTACTTTTTTTTATAACACCACATTTTATTAATCATTGGGCAGAAAAACTGACGCACGGTGAACTAAGTACTAATCCGCATGATTTTTTTGCCAATTTAATTCTTCACAGCGCCAATCATTTGACAGTGCACTCTACAACTTATGCAGCGATTTACTTGCTGATCCACGGTGTGGTTAAGCTTGTCGCCCTAGCGGCTGTATTGAAAGATAAATTTTGGGGTTATCCGCTGTTAATAATAGTTTTGATGATATTCATTGTCTATCAGACAATCCAGCTGACTCACCAGTTGACATACGGCTTGCTTGGTTTAGATATATTTGACAGCTTCGTGTTAGTCCTAACCATCTTAGAATGGCGTAAAAAGATCATTAAATACGAAGCCGAGCATAGCCAGCCTAAGCCTTCGGTTAATTAATCTTTAAGACCTTTTTTGATTTCATCAAATTCGGTCTTACTGATTTCGCCTTTAGCGTAGCGGGTTTTGGCAATTTCCAGCGGATCTGATTTGTGCTGGTCCGATGTTGAAAGCCGATGAAAAGACACAAAATAGATTATTAAGAGGATGATTAATCCGAAGACCAGTACCCAAAATATGAAACCTAGCAGGTCCCAACCAAAGCCACGCATCGGGCGGAAAGCGTAGACTTGACTAAAAATAGTGTTCATTGTGGTTAGATTATAGCAAGTTTACTTTTGTAATTCGACGTTTGAGCAATTTGCTTAATTGGCGCTTATCGATCCGATGGTGTACCTTATTCTGCATTCGCCTAATAAAACGTTGGCGTCTGGCAAGTTTTACGGGATCGATGTCTATGAACTGGTATTCAAAATATTTTATATTTGACATTAATATTCTCCTTGTTGGTTAGATATTAATGTATCGGATTGTAGCAACAATAACTGTAGATAACCTGCAAAAGATTATTCATTGAATGTTGCCATGCCGTTAAAAATAACAGGGCAGCGCTAGATCATGTTAGACTTAATAATATGCCACTAACTACTCTCAGGTCACGCCTTTTAAATTTCATCAGGTCAAAAAAAGTGCAGCGCGGTTTAGCAATAGCTATTGTCTGTCTGACGGTTACGCTTTTTTGTTTCTACTTTATCCATCATCCAGCATACGTTACAGCTTTAAAGCACACTAAAATAACTACTTTATTGGTTGTTTTCGGTCTTTATATACTTTTGCTGCTATGTTTGGTAGTGGTTTACCAATGCATCCTTCTGGTCTGTAAAAAACCTTTGACTTGGCGTGAAAATGGTTTGCTAACAATCTATACGCTATTAGTAAATTTCTTCGGCCCTTTGCAAAGCGGCCCAGGATTCCGAGCAATTTACCTAAAAAACAAGCACCGTTTACGGATTCGGGATTACGCCGTTGCGACATTCATCTATTACGGATTTTACATCATATTCAGCTTATTGTTCCTGTTGGTCAGCAATCGACCCTGGTGGCAAACTGTTTTGGCACTCCTATTAGTTGGTTTGGGTTGTGCTTGGGGTTTGCGCTACTGGGCTAAAAAACACCGTTATAGCAGCGCCGAAGAGCAGCACCGTCTCTTGCTGACTCCAAAGACTATAACTACGCTGGCCGCCGCAACATTTGTTCAAATCATCCTTATTGCCTCAATTTATTTAGTTGAGTTGAGATCGATCCATCCATATATAAATGTCGGCCAGGCAATGACTTATTCGGGGGCAGCTAACTTTGCCTTGTTTGTTTCTCTAACGCCAGGGGCAATTGGTTTCCGGGAAACTTTTTTAATTTTTACTGAACACCTAGACCGCATCAATACCGCTACCGTTTTATCGGCAAATGTTATCGATAGATCCGTTTATATAGTTTTCCTGGCAATTTTATTTTTATTGGCTATCGGTATTAATTTAAAAAAACGCTTGCGGGTTAAAAGTGAAACTTGAGAGCATCTTCTTAGTCTTTAAGCTTGCTATGTAAATCATAATTAAACTACAATAGTGTTTAATTAAGTCCCAAAATAAATATGACTAGAAAAAAGCGAACTTACATTAGAAAAGGCCTCGGCCATCCAATCGCAATCAATTTACCGGGTTGGGCAGTGACATTTTATGCCGGCGCGGCAGCCTTACTGATTCCTTGGACTGTCTTTCTTTCCATGACCTTACCAACCCGCCAGATAACTCATCACTGGGATATAGTTTGGGAGGGTTTTGATTGCTTGGTGTTAGTGATGTTAGCTTTGACGGCTTTCTTTATTACTAAGAAGTCTATATGGGTAACCCTTACTGCCAGTTCGCTGGGAACATGTTTGCTGATTGATAGCTGGTTTGATGTCCTGACATCACGCCAAGGAGTAGATTTTATTCATTCTTTATTAATGGCTTGTTTCATTGAGATACCGGTGGCTGTATTGTCATGGTATTTTGCTATTAAGGCCGCCCATCAATTTGTTATAAAAATATAAATCGTTATGCTTCAAACGGTTAATTGGGCTAAACTAATAAAAGACATAAATTTATGAATATAGTCGATGTAATAATTCTGCTGTTTTTGGTCAGCGCCATAGTCCGTGGTTTTGAGATCGGGTCAATCCGGCAGATATTTTCAGCCATCGGACTTTTCGGCGGCTTATTGTTGGGAGCCTGGATCGAACCGCATTTTGTTCACTTTGCCCATACTGAGTTGTCTCGCTCCTGGCTGGCGATGGGCATTACCTGTGGCACTGCTTTGATATTCCTAATAATCGGCGAGTATTTGGGGGTATATCTAAAATCCAAGCTGATGCGTTATAAGATAGACAAATTTGATCGTGGATTTGGTACTTTGGTTGGTGCCGTAACTTTACTGGCAACAGTTTGGATAATCTGTGGTGTGCTTGTCAATCTACCTTTTCCCGGTATGCAAAGCGAGTTAAAAGACTCGGGCATCATTAGATTACTTAATCGGCATTTGCCGTCAGCTCCGAATGTTGTGGCAGATTTAAGCCATGTCATCGATCCGAACGGTTTCCCTAAAGTTTTCATCGGCCTTGAACCGGCACCGCTAAACCCCAATGTCAGTCTGCCGCCGTTAGGTAAATTGACTTCGGTTGTATTAAAGGACGAGCCATCGGTCGTTAAGATCGAGGGCCAAGGTTGCGGTGGGATTGTTGAAGGATCCGGTTTCATAGTTGCGCCAAATATAGTTGTTACCAATGCTCATGTCATAGCCGGAGTATCGCACCCGTACATTGTTGACCAGGACGACGATCATGCCGCCAGTGTCATTTGGTTCGACCCCGACCTGGATATAGCCGTCCTATCTACCAATAATCTTTCCGGCTCATCTTTATTGATTGCCAATACGACTTTCAAAGACGGAACTGATGGGGCAGTTTTAGGTTTTCCCGGTGGCGGCAATTTTGACGCCACGCCGGCAGTTGTACTTGATGACTTTACGGCCGCGGGACGGAATATATATGACCAGGGTAATACCAACCGTGATGTTTATGAGATTAAAGCTACCGTTATCCCGGGAAACTCCGGTGGGCCATTAATTAATACTAGCGGTGCAGTTATAGGCGTAGTATTTGCTGAATCAACCACTTATAACCAAGTTGGCTACGCCCTGACAACGCCGCAAGTATTAAGCGAGATACATCAAGCTGAAGCCCGAAATCAGACGGTTTCTACCGGCAGCTGTGCCGAATAACTTCTCTGGTTCATGGTATACTTTTATTAACTTTGGCCAAAAATATAAACTGGTTACAGACTTCTTCGTCAGGCACTAAGTTGACTGGTTGTTGCTGTGGTTCTTGGTTATTGTCGGCCTAATTTTAAAACATTTTTGGTATTACTACGGCCACTATTTTTAAATAGCTTACTGGTAGCGCAGGGTATCAATCGGGTCTTTGCGGGCAGCTTTGACAGCCGGCATAATTCCAAAAACGAGTCCGACGATTACTGAAACGGCAGTTGCTAGTAACATGACCTGCCAGGATAGGGCTGGTTGCAAATTAGTTACAATCCTCAGCCCAAGATTGATCAAAACTGACACAATTATCCCTAATATACCGCCATAAGTGCTGATGACGACCGCCTCAGTTAAGAACTGGTTTATAATCTGCCGGCTGGTAGCGCCCAGTGCTTTGCGGATACCGATTTCCTGAGTTCTCTCAGTGACCGCTACTAACATGACGTTCATAATCCCGATCCCGCCGACTAGTAGGGAAATTGCGGCAATACCGCTAATCAATTCGGTCAGTAAGTCAAGTATATGATTAGCGGCTGTCAATTCGTCGGTTTGGGTAAAAACACTAAAATTTTGTTCACCGTGATGGGCTAGCAATAAGTTACTCTTGATTTTAGAGACAACCGAATTGGTTGACGATGATGAGCTCGGTTTGACAAGTATTTCATAGAGCGGCGCATTATTGGGGTCGAGTTGCTGGGCAGTTGAGTAGGGAATAAAAATAACATTATTGAAATCAGCATCGACTGACAACGGAGCAATATCAAATTGGTTTAAAACGCCTCTGACGACAAAGCTTTCACCGTGGAAAGTAAAGCTATGACCGAGCGCAGAATCACCAGGATACAATTCGTTGGCCACATTTTGCCCCAGCACGGCGCTATCAGTAATGCTGTCGTTAGTCGAATAAAACGAACCGTATTGCAAGGTTTGGTTCAAAACGGCAGGGATATCAGCAGTCGAACCGATTACTGGGATAGTGTCAAATAGCTGCCCGGAAGACTGAATCGGACCGGAAATAATTGACATCGGCACAGCCAAGCGCACCCCGGGTGTCTGCTGAATTGTTTTGACATCTTGTATATTGAGTAATGTCGAATCATTCAAACCGGCAAAGATATTTAAAAAGCTTAGTGCACCAGTTGTAGTGTTGGTCTGGATACTACCAGGTCGGACAGTAATCAGATTATTGCCTAGATTATCGATTTGACCAACAATTTGATGTTTAATGCCTTCGCCCAAACTAACAATTGTGACCACTGATGAGATTCCGATTATCACTCCCAACATGGTCAACAGACTCCGCCAATGGCTTTGCCTAATGCCATACAGCGCTGTCTTGGTATGATTGGCTGCCAGGATTTTCATTTTCGCCTCCGGCCGGGTTGCTTCTTTTTTTTCCACCGGTTGGATTTCTTGTTTTTATTTGGCTTTGCCGGAGTGATGTCTGGTATGACTTTCATCAATGCTGAGACACCGGCCAGATCATCTTCTACGGTTTTAACGGTTAAACCATAGCTATTGCGCCGGAAAGTCGGCGCGATTTCACCCACATTGGTAAGTTCCTCATGGACAATTGCACCGTCACTCATAAATACTACCCGCGTGGCAAAGCGAGTCAGTCCGGAGTTGTGAGTAACCAACAGTATGGTCGTACCCATGGCATGGATCTCGCTGAGCAGTTCCATAATCAGCAAGCTGCTGTCGCTATCTAGATTGCCGGTTGGTTCATCGGCAATGATAATTGACGGATTATTGATTAAGGCCCTGGCTATAGCCACGCTTTGCGTCTGCCCGCCGCTTAATTGGCGGGGCATAAAATACTGGCGGTCTTCCAATCCGATTCTCCCCAGCATGGCACTGGCTAATTTTAGACGGCGGACTGAGGACATACCTTTATAGGCCAGGGGCAGGGCAACGTTTTCAATAACCGATAGGTTTGGTAGTAAATTAAATGACTGGAACACAAAACCAATTTTGTCGCGGCGGATTCTGGCTTGGCGATTGGGGCGAAGTTTGGCAACCGATCGGTTACTGAGTGAATAACTACCATAAGTTGGGCGGTCAAGCAACCCGATGATATTCATTAGTGTTGATTTGCCGGAACCGCTTGGCCCCATAACGGCAATGAATTCTCCTTCTTCAACGGAAAGATTGATTTCGTCGAGGGCTAGCGTAGTCGCGTCTCCGAAACCATATAATTTACTAACATCGTGCAATTCAATGATGGCCATAATTATATTTAAGTGTAAACCTGTACTTGACAGCTGGGCAAGATGTATATTGTTGTGATTTTAGGTTATACTGAAATTTGTTTAAAAGATTATGTTTTATTTAATACGGAGAGGTCGCATAGTTGGCCTAGTGCGCTCGCTTGGAAAGCGGGTACAGGGGAAACTCTGTCAAGGGTTCGAATCCCTTCCTCTCCGCCAGATAGATTGTGGAACTTTTATACATTTATTGATTCGAGTCCTCTACTTCCGACCATAAGTACTATTAGCTTTGTAATTAATGCAGAGGTTTTTGCTTGTCTAAAAAACTTATTCTTTTATCTAGCTCAATACTAGTTTGGCATATTCTCCACGAGGATAGTCGACTTACATAGGTTACGTATAAGTTAGCCTTTTATATTAGCTTATAGTATACTGAGAAATGTATGGATGTCGAGGACTCCGAGCAAGATATTACGACTTCAAACGTAACCGAAAATCAACCAAAAATAACCGAAAAAGTACAGTTACGACCCGAAGATCAGATCGGACAGATTCAAGTACCTACTCCAGCCCCTAGACCTAAGAAGAACAAACTAATACTTGTTGTTTTTATAGCATGCATATTAATAATTGCTCTTGCTCTAACCTGGTACTTTGCCATTAGAAGTAAACCTACAAATTCAGTTTCAACTAAAAGTACTTCTACTATAGCCCAATCAACTTTTGCCAAGTCGACATATCCGGCTAATGCTAAAATCTGTTTTCTGCGCTTAAACTATCTAGAATGTGTCGATAACCAAGGTCAGAATAGGGTTAGATACAACATACCTCTACCAAGCGATCAATATACCGTAACATCATTGGTCGCTTCTCCTGATCAATCCCAGTTCCTGGCAGAGTATACACCATACTCAACATTAAGTACTGGTCCATCAACCATATGGTTATTAAATAATAAGCTTCAGCTAAATAAACAAATAAATTTGCCTAGTGGCATGGTGCTCCCCCTGTGGGATGAATCGCTTACATTCACTAGAGACGGTAAGTCACTTCTTCTTTTTTTGACTACCCCTTCAGATAAAAACAATAGCGAAGTTATCTATAGTTATAACATTGCTAGTGGTCATTTTACTCAGTTGTCTTCTTGGGGTACTGACTATCTAGGGCCGCTAGTTCAAATAGGGGATAACCAATTAATATATGGCTACACTAACTCTTCTGGTAAAAACGTCATTGGGGATATGTCAATGGCGGGTCACTATCAAGCAACATACAATTTGCCCACTCCATATATTAACGGTGGCAATAGTTTTGGTTATGACTGGCAATCTAACAGCTTATTTGCGGCTTCTTGCCAGCCTAATAGTTGTGGTCAAAAGCCAATTTTAGAATATATTAGCGCTGCCAGCTTGGTTAAAAACATGTCCTTTGTACCTCTTTTAAGTTCATCAGCCTTACTGCCGTTTTCTAGTGTGCTTCAAACCCCCGAGGCTTTATTTACAAATCAGGCAAATGTCTTGTTTGTTCTTGAGGGATATCAGGCTCAAATCTTTAATATAGCTACTAATAAGTTAGTCAGTACTTTTGTCCAGGCCGGAACGCCTGTAGGTCTGTTGGATACCACTAACTTTACTCCTAGCACATCCCAAGCCGAACAAACATCCGATGAAATAATCGGCTACTCCACGGCTCCAGCAGATGTCCAGCAACTAGCCCTTTCTATTTTCAATACTAATAGTTCTCAGTGTATCCAATCATACAGTACCTCAGAGTACACTTTAACAATCGCGGGGGTTGTCAGAGACTCTTTTACTGATCTCGGATCTGGTTGTACCGGAGCAGAAGGGGTCGATACATATTACGCAAAGGTTAATGGCGTTTGGACATATACTGGCATACAAAATCAATCGGTTCCTGATTGTAGCGTCGTAAATAAATATGCTTACACTAAGATTCTGATAAGTGTGTGTTTATCGAATGGTGCCGATATAGCCAACGCTAATCCTTAAGATGAGGGAAAGGCCTAGAATAAGTGGAAAGTCCCAGACCCAAGTGTTCCGATAATTTAAGGAGATTTATATATGCCAGAAACTTTCGAGGTAGTCATAACTGCCATCATTGCCAAAGCTAATCGCTATTTAATCCTCCGCCGTTCACCAGAAAAGAAGCGATTTCCGGGAATGTGGACTGTCCCCGGCGGCCATTTAGAGAGTCATGATTTTACAAGCACTCCGAAAGAAACTAAAGAGTACTGGTATAACGTCTTGGAGAAGACTCTGCGACGCGAAGTTATGGAAGAGGCCGGTTTAACAATTAAAAATATTGAATACGTTACTAGCCTGGCAACTGTCCATGCCGATGGCGCACCATCACTGGTAATATCCTGTATGGCCCAATATGACTCCGGGAAAATTAGTCTTCAAAAAGGAGAAACCGATAAGTCGGCTTGGGTTACGCTTGATGAAACTAAGCAATATGACTTAATTGATGGGATCTATGATGAGCTCGGGCTAGCCGATAAACTCCGTCAAGGCAAAAGGCAAGAATGGACTAGAAACTTGGCTAAATAGATGTGAAAAACATAGTCTGGACAGTCGGGCCAATTTCCAGATTGACAAAACTAAGCCAGGCCAGTGAGTGATATAATTTTATTCAATGATTATGTTAAAATTAACTGAAAGTTTTCGACGATGATAAGCCTGCCAAGAAAAAAATCTGACCAAACCGGTTTTACAATGATTGAGCTACTAGTAGTTCTAGTAATAATCGGCATTTTATTGGCATTAGTGGTGTCATCATATGCCAGCGTCCAGCGCAGCCAGCGCAACCAGGATAGGCAACAGGATATCAAGCAGGTCTACGAACAATTAGAGGCTTATTACGTTGAGAATTCCAAATACCCGACCTTGTCGGAAATAGATAATTTAAGCTGGGTGACAACTAATATGAAAACTTTGGACAAATCAGCTCTGAAAGATCCGTCGAGCAACTCATATGAACTAGTCGCTAAACCGACAAAAGATGCCTTCGCTTATACCGTAACTTCTTCAGACGGGGCGAACTGCAATAACACAACTGTAATATGCGCTCATTACACTCTTACCGCCTCCCTGGAAGACAGCAGTCCGAATACCTACGTCAAAACCAGCCTTAATTAACATTTGATTTATTAACAATTAGTTTGGTCTGGCAGTTTTAATGGGGGTCAGTTATACTGGCTACAGATGGTTAAAATTTACTCCTGGAATGTAAATGGAATCAGGGCGACACTAAAAAAGAATGCGCTTTTGCCGTTTATTGCCAAGTACCAGCCTGATATTCTTTGCCTACAGGAGATAAAAGCGGTTGAGTCGCAGGTAGACATTTCATTGCCAGATTACCGGCAGTACTGGTATCCGGCTGACAAAGCCGGCTACTCCGGCACGGCAGTTTTTTCCAAAATTGAACCAATCGGGGTTATTAACGGTTTGCCGAAAGATATTATTAAACAGTTCAATCTCCGGGGTGATGTCTACGGCGATCCGAACTTGGAAGGCAGGGTAATTGCCGTGGAATTCCAGGATCTGTGGGTAGTGACAGTTTATACGCCAAACACCAAGGATGATTTAAGCCGCTTAGAGCTTCGGCATAAGCACTGGGACCCGGCGTTCTTAAGCTATTGCAAACAACTTGAGAAAACTAAACCAGTAGTATTTTGCGGCGATTTCAATGTCGCCCATACTGCCGATGATTTAGCCAATCCTCAGTCTAATAAAGGTAAAAAGGGTTTTACCATAGAGGAAAGAGAAGGTTTTCAAAATTTTATTGATAGCGGGTTTATCGATAGTTTCAGGCTGTTCCATAAAGGCAACGGCTACTATACCTGGTGGAGCCATTTTGCCAACGCCCGGGCCCGGAATATCGGCTGGCGCCTAGATTACATCCTGATATCTAAAAGTCTGAAACTAAAAGTCAGTGACGCCGCCATTTATCCGGCGGTCATCGGCTCTGACCATTGTCCTGTTAGTTTAACTTTAAAGGTATAAAATAATAATTATGGATGACAGCCAAGATTACTGGCAGCGCCAAGATCCCGACAAACCACTTTATCCTGATATGTTGTGGGCCAGGCCGGAACAGCGCAGTTTGGGTGGCAAGCTGCTTATTATCGGTGGGCACAAAAACAGCTTCGCTTTGGTTGCTAAGGCCTATGAGACAGCCCAACAGGCCCAAGCCGGGTCGCTGCATGTCTTGCTGCCTGATACTTTAAAAAAGACGGTTGAAAATTTCTTACCGGTTGCCAGCTATGCATCCAGCAATATCAGCGGCAGTTACGCCCAATCGGCACTCGACATATTCTTGATGGATAGCGACTGGGCGGACGGCGTATTGCTAGCTGGGGATTTTGGTAAAAATAGCGAGACTGCTATTGTACTCGAAAAATTTACCCAGAAATACAAAGGCCGATTAGTAATGTCTGATGACGCCATTGATTTCAGCTTGCATTCGCCGCTGCCGATTCTTGACCGAACAGACACTACTATCGTGCTAAGCCTGTCTCAGTTCCAACAGCTCTATACGACGCTTCATCCAAGTATCGCCATCACTTCAAAGATGGGCCTGACACCGCTAGTAAATATCCTTCATAAATTTACATTGGAGCATCCGGTAAATATATTAGTTGGCCACGACGACATGATTATAGCTGCCAGCAATGGCCAAGTTGATTCAATTATGCAGCCGCCAGGAAAATCGATAGAGCTAGTTAAAGTTGCCAGTCATGCGGCAGTTTGGTGGATACAAAATCCTGCAAAAGTTTTTGAGGCGCTTAGCTGTGCGGTTATTTCATACACGCGCTTACGGAATTAGTAAATAACTTGAATATTTATATGAATAATTGTGGTGGGCAAGGAGGGAGTTGAACCCTCAATCCTTTTGGGAACACGATTTTGAGTCGTGCGCGTATACCAATTCCGCCACTCGCCCGAAAGGTGGTCTACAGAGGTGTATTGTATTATACTTATTCTTGTTACGCTAGCATAAACAAATATGAACAATCCATTATTCACTGATAATCAGGCAAAAAAAATTATTACTTCGCCAGACGGGCCAGTTCCAGCCAGCCCAAAACCGCCAACACCAATTGATAATCCGGCCGTGGCATACATCCGCCAAAAGATTGACAACCTATATGCTACCGAGCCGCAAGCCGAAACCACGATGCAAGAAGCAGTTGTCGTCCGACCGCGCTCCAAACACCAGCAATACATGTTCGATCTTAGCCAGAGTGGCAAAAGCATAGTCGAGATCCAAACCGCTTGGCACAATTATTACCACAGTTTATCTGAAGCCGATAAACATCAGGTCTGGCATGAATTTTATGAAGCAAACTCCCGAATACAAGCTGCTCATGCCCGAAGGTTGCAGACTCAGCCAAACGTACCGGCGGCAGTAATACCTATTAAACCAGCTCCACCAGCGGCTTCGCCGTTCCCAGATACCGGATCAGCAAATAAATTAAGGTTCGGGGTACCGGCTGAAAATGCTATGCGAACCCTGGAAACGATAAAAAGTCAGATCATCGAAAAAATTGCCAACCCGCCAATAATTACAAAAGTTAAGCCGCAACCAAAATATAAATCATTGCTTTTTGGTCTGGGTATGGGAATTGTAGTAGTTTTTATCTTTATGTTCAGCTTCTTCAATCAGTTGATTATCACGCCTTTTATCCAGCCCAGCCGCCATATCACCGCTTTACCGCTAATTATTACTACCGGTTCGGTGGCGGCTAATTCGACTCCGGAAGTTATCATTCCAAAAATCAATGTCGAGATACCGGTAGTTTATTCAGCTCCCTCCGACAATGAAGCAAACATCGAGAACTTGCTGGAAAACGGCGTCGTTCATTACCCGAGCACTGTTCTGCCAGGGCAGGTTGGCAATGCTGCTTTCTTCGGCCATTCTAGCAATAACATTTTCAACCCCGGGAAATATAAGTTCGCCTTCGTCTTGTTGCACGAAATAGTTAACGGTGACACTTTTTATCTGACCTATAACCAACAGGTCTACGTTTACCAGGTGATTAGCCACCAGCTAGTGTCGCCAAGTGATGTGGCTGTTCTGGGCAGTGTGTCGGGCCAAACCGCGACCGCCTCGCTAATTACTTGCGATCCGCCGGGCACTGACATTAACCGCTTGATCGTGGTCGGTAAACAGATTAGCCCTAATCCAGATTTCAATGCTGCCGCTACCGCTTCTACAGTAACCTCGACACCAAAACAACTTGCCAGCAACGGACCCAGTTTATGGAGCCGGTTGTGGAATGATATTTTTTAGTTTATTGATCGGCTGGAATGCGTAGGGCTGTACTTGTTAACTCATAAGGCAGGGCAGTCGGTTGGGTACTAATTGTTGCGGCTGGTGTAGCCGTTAGAGCATAGGCCCACTTATAGGTTGGATCAAACATAATCATACTGTTGGCCAATACCGGCTGCAATATATGCTGATTAGTGCCGTCATAATCAGAGACATCAAATACGCTGTTAGTAGAAACATACAACCGGTCGCCATCCATCCAAAAAGCGTGCCCATTGCTAGGAACTGCCGTGTTTATCAGATAGGTATAGCCTTTTTGGTTTTGGGCATCATAGGTTGCGATGGCTGGGCCGTTTTCAGCATCTATGAATTGGTTATTGTCAGAAAAACTAATGTAATTCGGGGCGGTAACCTTTAAGATGTAAGCTGGCACTAACGGCTGGCCTGGATCGCTAGAGATATACGACATCGGATTCTCATAAATATAGACCTCGTTATCTGAAGTGGCAGCCGCAACAATATACCAGTTGCCGCTATATTGGGCGGCGGCTAGCAAGTAGGTTGAGTTGGCTGGTAATTGCCGGATTACATAATTATTTGAGCCTTGCAAAACATTGATATTGACATCGCCAGTCGGAGCATTTTGACTGGTGGCGTAAACTATCGTATTACTGCCATAGTCACTAAAGTTGATAACATTCGACACCAGTGTGGTCGGCTGTAGAGCAGATAGCGTTTCGCTGTCAATTACTCCGGTAGCAGTATCGAAAAGATAATATTGATTAAACTTATTATTAACCAGCGACAGCTGGGTTGTTTGGTTCAAGTTAAGGGTCTTGGTTAAATTGACCGAGTTAGCCGGAGTGATCCGATCCAATAATATATATTCCTGGCCGCCTTGATAGAAATGTTCCAGTAAGACATGCTGGTTATCGCTGGACCAGCCAATTAATTGCCAACTCTGGGCACCGGTTGTAGGGGATGTAATTAGGCCATCTGGTAAAGTTAAGTTCAGCAATGATGAAGTCATCTTTGCCGGGTTACTTAAATCATATTCCAAAAAGTTGTTTTGGTTGGTCGGATCTTGAACTATCAACCAGTGCTTATCGGGACTTTGAGTTAACAACCCTGGCGGGGAACTGAATTGATTGACGGCCGTAGTTTTGACGGTGTTCGGGAATAAGAAAGGATAATTAAAATACTCGACACTCCCGCCGTCAATATCAATTACTCTTTTCCATGGGTGATAGCCAGTCTTAGATAATTCCAAGGTATATTGACCGGCCGGCAATTCCAGGCGGGCATTAGTTGTAGCGTTGTTGAGAACACCGTTCAACGTAATAAATGCCGGATTGGGATTTGATGACACAAAAAGTAAGCCATTTTGGATTATTTGGCCATTCTTGCTGAAACCATAACCCCTAGCCCCATAAAATAGCACCAGAGCCAGTAATAAGACCGCAATCGATACTAGGATATATCCTATAATTAGCTGTATTTTTTGATAACGACGCTTCTTGGGATTAACAAAATCCATAATCAACTTTCTTATGCTAGTACACTATTATGATCACCCTTGCGGCAGGCTACAAGTAGGATTAAGATTAATAAGGATAAGCATGCTATTTATAAGCAGGTACATGTTGTGGGAAAGATAAATAATACAGATCAAAATGACAACCGTTTTAATGCCGTTTCCGGTTTGCTAAATAACAATCCTACTGAAGGTAAAAAGACGTCGTTGAAAAAGCATCCAGATGGCTTAAGCCGGTCATATTTAATAGATGACTTTCTGCCGCATCCTAAAACTCCGGCCGGCATAACGACACCTTCTAAAACCTTAGCTGATGATGACCATCGGGTACTTCCCGAAAAAAAGCCAAAAACCATTGGGGGAAGAAAAAACCATCCGGCACTTGCTCATCAGCCTGAGCATTCTCACACCCTTATGAGGTCTGGGCTACCAAAGCCCGCCGCCAAGGAACATGTCGCACATGTCCAAACGTCTTTAAACCACAAAACATCTCATTTAATCGGGCCACATGAACGTTTGCATCGGTTAGAATTAGGGCATGCCCAGGATATCCAACGCGATTACCGGGTCAGCCGGTTCGGCAAGAATGTACCAACCGTCGATAATTTTTCGCTTAAAATGCAGCTCATGCCGGTTAAAGTGCCGGTTTATGGCAAGGGTGTCGGTGTCGGGTCTGACAATGAAAATGAAAAGCCGCCAGCAACGGAAATTGAAAAACATCATCGGGCGGTTAGTTCCCGGTACAAGAAGCAGCGAAAAGCCCGCCGGTTGCACCGCCGCCTGACATTTATTGTGATTATAGCTGTCCTCTTAGTATTATTGGCTTATTTCATTATCCAGTTGGTGCCGGCAATCGATGTCAAAGTAGCCAGTATTCATGCCGGAATTCCTGCGCAGCTGCCCAGTTACCATCCAGCCGATTATGCTTTCAACGAACCTGTTAAATATAGCAATGGAATAGTCAATATTAACTTTAAATCAAAGTCTTCCGAACGAACATACAGCGTTGTCCAACAAGCCACCCAATGGAACAACCAAGTATTGCGCAATGATTATGTGTCAACTTTAAATGAGCCATATACTACTGTCAGTTGCAATAACCAAACTATTTACTTATACGGCACAGGGCAGGCGGCCTGGATCAGTAAGGGCATATTGTTCCAAATCTCAGGCAGTGCAGATTTACCTGAAGCGCAGATTCTAAATATTGCCAACAGCATATAAAAAATAGTCTTATTTGTTAAAGCGAGCTAATTGCTCTTATAATAACTAATAGTGAAACCAGTTCGAACCAGATTTGCTCCCAGTCCTACCGGCTATTTACATGTCGGTGGTGTTAGGACAGCACTTTTCGCCTGGTTAACGGCCCGACAAAGCAAAGGCCAGTTTATACTCCGGCTAGAAGATACAGACAAAGAGCGGGAAGTTGTTGGCAGTGATAACCATATTATGGAAAGCCTTAAATGGCTGGGTTTGAATTGGGATGAAGGGCCTGATGAAACTGGCGGTTTATACGGACCATACCGGCAAAGCCAGCGTTTAGATATCTATAAGGAATGGGCCGGACGCCTAGTATCCGGCAACCGGGCATATACCGACCCATATAGCAGCCAGCAAGTCCAAAACTTCCGGGACGAGGCAAAGGCTGCCAAGAAACCGTTTCTCTACCGCGACCACCGGCCAATTGACCCGCCGGTTTGGGATGGCAAGCAAGCGCTGCGTTTTAAATCAGATCCGAAAGCTTACAAATGGCACGATGAAGTACTTGGTGATCTGTCAACCGGTCCGGAAGTAATAGACGACTTTATCCTAATTAAATCAGATGGCTATCCAACCTATAACTTTGCCCATATCATAGACGATTATTTGATGCAGATATCTCATGTCATCCGCAGCCAGGAGTTTATTGCCAGCGTTCCAAATTACCTGAATCTGTATGAGGCTTTGTCAATTGAGCGTCCATTGTTGGCAACCCTGCCTTACGTAATGGGTCCAGATGGCAAAAAGAAACTGAGCAAAAGGGATGGCGCCAAAGATATTTTAGATTACCGCCAAACTGGCTACATACGTGAAGCCTTGCTTAGTTTTTTGGCAACATTGGGTTGGAATGACGGGACAACCCAAGAAATATATTCAATTGATGAGCTTATCGCCAAATTCCAGTTATCGAGAGTACAGCGCGGCGGTGCTAAGTTTGACGAACAACGGCTTAATTGGGTAGATGGTTTTCTTATTAGGCATTTACCGCTTGATGATTTGTATGAACGATGTCAGCCATTCTGGCCGGACAGCGCCAAAACCGCAACCGAAGACTATAAAAAGAGGGTACTGGCATTGGTTCAGGAACGCTTAAAGTATTTGTCTGAGCTGCCAGAGTTGACTGATTTCTTTTTCCAGGATCTACCAATTGATCCTAGGCTTATAAGTAAACATAAGCAGCTGTCTAAGCTATCTAGTGATGAATTGAAGTCATTACTTGGCTCATGCCGCGATTCTTTGGCGGACAGCGATTTTTCAGTCGGCGACCTAGAGCAAAGATTAAACAAGTTATTAGAGAGTTTAAATCAAAAACCAGTAGTTTTATTCAGTTTAATCCGGATTGCCACCACTCAAGTCCCGGCTAGCCCAGCTTTGGCGGACACACTGGCGGTTATCGGTAAGAACAGAAGTTTAAGCCGGATTGATAATATGCTTTCTGGTTTGTCGCATTCTTGATCATAATTATTTGCTACAATAGTGCTTATGATTGATGATTTTCTACCGTCTCGGCCGAGAGCAAGAAAAAAGACGGGGACGGTTCAGCATCATAGTTTGCCACCTAAACCTGTTGATAATGAAACGGCTGTTGTTGATAAAGTGACCTCTCCTGAGCATCCGGCTTTATTGGCTTCAAAAGAAGATGATCAACCCCTAAAGTCAGATAAAAGTTTTTGGGAAAAACTTCGCCATTGGCGGCCAACCAAAAAACAATTAATCATTATCATTATTGTTGCAGTTATGATTTTAGCGGGCGGGGGATATGGTTTGGACAAAGTCCTATCGCACGACAAAAAAGTACCGCGCACAGTTGTAACCACGCTTAAAGTTACGCCGGCTAAGAAAGCGCCCGTAGTGCCCACGACCGTAGCTTCTACTCTGACAGGACTTCCAGTCACCCCCAGCGTCAACCAACTACCAGTCACAGCCATCATGATCGAAAACAGTACTGATGCCCGGCCGCAATCCGGTTTAGCCCAGGCCGGCGTGGTTTTTGAGGCAGTCGCAGAAGGCGGCATTACACGTTACATGGCACTTTATCAGGATACTTCACCTGGATACATCGGACCGGTCCGTAGCGCCCGCCCATATTTCATCCAATGGGCGCTAGGTTTTGATGCTGACTATGCTCATGTCGGCGGTAGCCCGGAAGCCATTTCTGATATCCAGGCCTGGAATGTTAAGGATCTTGACCAGTTTTACAACGGAAGTTACTTCCAGAGGGTTACTACCCGCCAGGCGCCGCATAATGTCTATACCAGCGTTGCTTCTTTAAATACCCTTGAGAACACAAAAGGGTACACAACCAGTACTTATACCGGTTTTACCCGTAAAACCGACAGTCCGGCAGCAACCCCGACCGCAATCAGCATAAACATCAACCCGTCAACATCTAATTATGCGGTTCATTATGATTACAACGCAGCCGCTAATAATTACTCGAGAAGCGTGGGTGGTGAACCGGAAATGGATACCGACCAAGCCGGCAATGAAACCCAAGTCAAACCAAAAGTTGTAATTGCTTTGGTCATGCCGCAGGCGTTGGAGGCGGACGGTTTGCACACGACTTATGGCACAATCGGCAGCGGCCAGGCATATGTATTCCAGGATGGTGCTGTAACAATTGGAAGCTGGCAGAAATCAAGCAATTCTGCCCAGATAACATTTTCAACTACAAGCGGCCAAACACTTGGCTTAAATGCCGGGCAAACGTGGATTACAATAGTCGGCGGCAGTAGTGATATTAGCTATAAAACTTAACTAAATAAAATGAAGCTCCTATCCAATTTTCGCCAAAAGACAGCTGATTTCGTGTCCGCTGTAATTTTAATCAATAATGCGCTTTTGGCTGTTTGCATATGGATTGCTCACCACTACTGGCATATTCAAACTGATTTGGCATTAATATTTTTTATTTGCGGGGCAGTACTACTGGCTCTCTTAACCGGCTGGATCGCAGCTAATTATATCTACAGGCCGATGGCTTTAATTACCCAGTTAATCAGCCACATTTCAGCGGATGGCGAAGCAGTGGCGGCACCTAATATAAAGGACGCGTTTTTAGGTCGTGAGCTTGTCGCCTTATTGGCTAAACGAATTCACCAATTAAGTGTTAATTCCGCCCAATTGACGGATAGTTTAGATACCAAAAACAATGACCTTTACAATAATGTCGTGGCAAAAAGCTTACCGTTGCCGTTATTCATTTTGAATCAGGATTCACTGGTTGTCTTTGCCAATAAAGCAGCTTTAAAATTTATCCGCAAGACTGAATCAGAAGTATTGGGTCGAAAAATCCATTTGGTATTAAACATGGTTTTTAAAGATAAGCATGATTTAAATGAATGGCTGGCAAGGAACCAAACGGGTACAGTTACCGCCAGCAAGAAATGGACAGATGTGCGCCTAAATCAGGCAAATTCGCCCGCTAAACCACAGCTATTTGATTTGGCTGCCCATTATAATCGGAACCATCCTTACGGCCATGAGTTGATGTTAGTACTGTTCGATCACCCTAATGTTTAAAACTTTCGAGGACACAACTTAACTAGATTGTGGATCGTTCGCTTTCTTTCGTCCTTTTGGACTCGTCAGCATAAGTACTCACTTATGTAGAAAGCATCCGGAAGGAAAAAAGAGAAATTGGGGTTGCGAGAACAAAAATTAGTCCTCAAGCATTCTCTTCTTCCTCCGGAAGCTCCCTGTAACACCTAGCCACCACATCGTTTTCGATCTCTAGTCCACCAGATTGAGAAGAAAATTGCGCCGGCAAGTCCTAAAATAACGCTGGCAAAAACTGTAATGAATGATCTTTTAGGGAATATGCCGGTGCCACCAAGTAACCATCCGCAAACTACAGTGATAACAATCCCTGATATCAAAAAACTGACAAAACTTGAACGCATGTCGCGAATGAAAATTCTTGTTTGGGTAAACATCTTACCTCCTAAATGGGGGATAGGGTACAGAGAGCTTAAGGTGCATCTGCGAAGCCTTTAGTGCTTGGCAAAGCGTAATTAAATTAACATTATTAATAATAATTGTCAAATCCAACATTTGGATTTACTGACTGTTATTTTTGGCTGGGTATAAACTCATGACTTTTGGTAATAAATAAGGGTAATAAATTGTCTGTTCATATTCTTCATCGTTCATGTCATCCGCCAACGAATAGCAGGGTATATCTGAAATTTGACCGGTAGCATCCGGTTTTTCATAGTAAAACTTTAATTCGTCAACAGTATATAGTTCACAGACCGTTAAATCGCTATTGCTACTTAAAATTAATGTTTCGGGTTTTACTTCAGGCAAATCATTAAACATCTTATCGCATCGCTTGCATGGTATTCGAGTTGGCGATTGGTTCGGGTTGGCATCTAAATCGGTTGTATCACCCCAAACAGCGATACCAAAAACATGGTCAAGTTTAGCTAACCTGGCTTTGGTGAGTGCAACTTGCTCGGCATGGATATTCGGTCCGCCTTCTTGTTGCGGTTTAAAATTTCCTCCGACCGTTATCCCCATGGCCGGAATATCTAGGCTATAAGCAATAACCGCTGCGCCAACGATATAATTTCGCCAGGAATAGGCAACTTCTGAACCCCTGGCCGATGCCCGGATTAACCAGATAAGATTGTTTATAGAAGCCAGCGCAATAAGTAAAGGTTCATAGCCTTCGGGCTTTAATTCTTTGGGCAGCAATGGGGTGTATTTGTCTAGCTGATGCGGCACCAGTTGCATATCCGGTACTTCTGACAATAAATCACTCATGGCAGTCATTTTCATTCAGATTGCAAACTATAGCAAGCACTAGCAAGATAGATTTTTGATCAGTCGAGTTAAGGGGGTTTATTTTATAGCTTGCTGAAGCTGAGCAACGAAAATATCTGGATTTTCAACTTCAATAACAAGTTCGCTGTATTTCTCATCTTTTAGCGAGATAATAACTGCTTGCTCGGGATGGTGAATGTCCCAAAAAACTCTTTGTCCGTCTTGATAAAAAGTACCCGCCGTAATTACGTGCGGGATATTCGTACCAGGTGCCTTAAGGCCGTGGTACCATTTGTTAACTATGTCTTTGTCCATTCTGACACCGGTGATATGCTCAAGTGATATTTCTAGATGACTCTTGAGGGACCATATTTTATCAGCGCCTTCAACATCCAAAGATAATTTATCTGGAGTAATTGTCGGTTTAACCATAATTCATATAATTATACCCGAATCAATAAACAATCGATCCGAATAGACTATTCGCTTAGGCTGAAGGGAGGGTATTCATCGGTGGCAAGTATGAATGCATAACCAGCTACTCTAAGGTTCCATCGCATCACGCCGACAACGAATTCAAATATAGATTTGGGGTAATGTCCGGTAAAGATTATTGCAAATCAGGCGAATATAGTTACGATTAAAACTGCAACATTCAAAAATAAAAGTACAACGTAATGCGGAATGGCAAGGAACCATTTAACCAATGGCAGCCATCGGTTTAATTCTGTCTGAGTATTTGAATAAGTTATGTTTAGGTGCACAGTTTGTTCTTCGTCAGTAGATGGATAATGGTCATTCATAAGTGCTAGATAAACAACCACTCGATTTGTAAAGCGTGCTAGCTCAAGATTCCAGTCAAACCACCAGCGGGGGTACTTTTGGCGAAACAGAATCATTAGTAGGGGCGCCATAAAGAGTAGGCCGCCGCTGCCGGCAATCTCAGTCGTAGTACGTGAACCATGTAAGGTCAAAGCTGTTGCGGTTACAGTACAGAGAAGGATTAATATCGGGATAGCAACTATGATCCTAAAGAAAGTTGTTAATCGACTCAGGGCTCGGTCTGGATAATCTACACTATATGTAACTGGATATTTTATATTCATGGCTTTTCTTTATCTCTAAAACTTATTTAGTGCTTCGTTGCTTTTTTAAGAATTCCAAGATTTCATGTTGCGTTTTTAATTCAACCATTTGTTCATCTTGCAAGTTAGCAAGATAGGTAAGGGTGTGGTGGTCAGTTTCGGATTTAGCATCGCTCGCTGCTTGGGCAACGTTTTGGGCCACCATAATGGCCGGTAATAGAATTAGTTGTATCCAGTTTGAACTTACCCAGTTAATTATCGGTACCAGGTTGTGGGTATCAATCGCTGATTTAAATGATAGAAATGCAATAACATTAAACAAATAGAAGCAGTACATGCTCCCGACATGCGTACCAATCCAGACGGCAAATTTTTGATTAAAGGTATTGAATCTGCCTTCTTCTTTTTTTACTAGTTCCTTAGGGTGAATTACATGCTTATTCGGTTTTAAAGTGTTGTTCATAAAAGTAATTATAGCAGCATACACAACATAGATATTAAAAATATGTTATTGATGTAGCGAATCAATAACTGTCATTCATGATTTGAACCATTAGCAGAGCTGGGGCAGGATCGGGACTCGGTGCAAGTATAACTTTTAATATACTAGCCAAACCATGAAGTCGTTTTTTATGGTCATTTGTAAATTTAGGGATATTCTTGGTGATATGGGATATTAGTAAGTATGGGCTGGTTAGTGCCAACATTCGGCAAGGTTATACAATAAGTCTGAGGTCTTTTATAATAGAAAAATCTGTATCATAAGTAGCGAGTGTTCCTTCGTATTCAATAGTTAGAGCAGCTATCCAAATATCATTTGTCGGTATCATTTTCCCTCGTTTCTTAAGATCAGCATATAGTTGGCCATATATTTTAGCTGTTTCTATTGATGACATTAGTACCCGACAAGTTGGTTTAGCTAAAACTTTTTGTAAATCGTTATAGTTTCTTTCAAATCGATTACCATAATAAAATCCACCCAGTAATTCTCCAACTACTATATAGGGTAGTGCAATTTCTTCTGAGGCTCGTATCAATGAACTAACTTTGGGGTCATTTTTTGCCAAAGCTGAATAGTAATTTGTGTCTAAGACCAGTAGGTCGAAACGCATACTATCTATCACCAATCTTTGGGATTTACTACTCGCTGAGAACTTAAAGTTGCTTCAACTTCCGGTTCTAGGGGCGTAATCCTACCAAACAAATCGTCAAAATCTGTATTTACCTTAGGCTTAGTGAAGTGTAACGACTTTTTAGGTAAATTTGAGGTATTAGAAGCTAGTTTTTCGAGCACAATCTGATTAAGACTCTTGTTCCTTAAATTGGCCAGACGACGAAGTTTTGTATCAATTTCGGGTGGAACCCCGCGAATAGTATATTGTATATTTGACATAATACTAGTGTAGGCATGTAGGCAATAATTGTCAAGTAATTGTATTGGTTCACAACATATTGGACTAATATAGGCGGTTGTATAAAGTTGCAATAGGTGCTACCATGTTAGTAGGAGGCAAATATGACTACTACTCAAGGTATAAAACTAGACGATGAAACACAAAAACGTTTAAAAAGATTGGCGGAAAAACGGAATAGATCGCCACACTGGCTCATGAGATCTGCTATAGAGGACTATCTTAAAAGAGAAGAGCAATACGAACGAGAAAAGGAAGAAGATATGGAGAGGTGGGAAAATTACGTTTTGACTGGAAAAGCCATAGGCCAAGAAAAGGTAGAAACTTGGCTAAAAGATTTAAGTCAAGGTAGATCACGAAAATGGCAAGCGTAAAGTGGCTTGCTGAAGCTATTGTAGACTTTGAGCGTCTATTTATGTTTTTAGAGAATAAAGATACTAATGCTGCAGCGAGGGTAGCCAATTGTATATTAAAGGGATCGTCAATACTTAAGTCTTCCCCACGAATTGGCAGACCTATGTCTGATGATACTGGGAGACGTGAACTATTTGTTAATTTCGGTGCAGGAGCTTATGTACTGAGGTATATACTAGAAAACGATAACAGCGTTGTAATTATTAGGGTTTGGCACAGTAAAGAAAATAGACTTTAGATATAAGACCATCTCATAATTGGTGACCCCGGCGGGATTCGAACCCGCGATCTTCAGGCTGAGAACCTGACATCCTGAACCACTAGACGACAGGGCCATATATAAACAGTAGTCTATTACTAGAAACTATCATATCTGTTAGATATAGTCTAATTATTATTAGATATGACGATAGTTGGTGGCACTAAGCACAAGCAATACGTATAATATAAACTAGTAAGGAAAATTTTTCATGCAACTGGTCTCTAAAGTCTGGTATCGAACCTATTACGGGTTTATGTTAGTAGTTTGCTCGATATATGCTTTTGCTTCAGCAATCGTATCTATTGTCCGCCATTTACCAAACGTCCAGTCAGATTACGCTTTAACCACAACTGCTTTAGTACTCGCAGGTTTGCAAGTTATTTATTGCATTACACTTTACTGGTTAATTAAAAAGAAAAGCTTATCAATCGCGACACTCATTGCATCGATGTTGTTTGCTTTATTAGCCATTTATTGTTTCCATGATGCTTCTTCTGCGACTGGCCAATGGTTAGCATTAGTAATGTGGTTTTGTTTTATTGCTTTTAGTGGAATCTATGGACTTGAAATACTTATCGGTTCGGCTTTTGTAAGTTTGTTATACGTTCTGCTTAATAATAATTTCAGCTATAAAAATATCAACCACATGTCTATTGCGATGATTGTTGGTTCGGCTGTAATAGCTACTGTGCTTTATCAATTCTGGAGAAGGGCATATACCAGAGCTCACCTCAAACAAGTAAATCTTCTTTCAGGGATGCTTCAGAATAATAAAGAGCAGTCTGAGACGATTATTCAATCTATTACTGATGGGGTTATTGTCTACGATAAAACCGGGAAAATCAGCTTAATTAACCCGGCAGCCGCAGCTTTAGTTGAATGGTCTGTGAAAGATTCTTTGGGCATAGATATTCATGCAGTAGTTAAGCTTATGCAAGATAGTGGCAAACCATTGGATATACGAACGGACATTTTCAATTCAGTCTTAAATGACAAAAAAACTTTTGCTAAAACCTTGGTGCTGGTAGGTAGGAAAAATAAAAATACGATTGTTTCACTGGTTATTTCACCAGTGATCATTCCGGGTCAGAGCAACGTTGTTGGGGCTGTTGCAGTAATCCGCGATGTAACTTTGCAACACCAGGCAGAACAACAGCGGGCAGATTTTATAAGTACCGCTAGCCATGAGATGCGCACGCCAGTGGCGGCAATCGAAGGTTATCTGTCATTAGCCCTAAATGATAAAGTTAGCTCAATTGATAGTAAAGCCCGGGATTATTTAGAGAAAGCCCATCAATCAACAGAGCATTTAGGAAAGCTTTTCCAAGATCTATTGACTAGTGCTAAAGCTGAGGATGGCAGGTTAAGCAGTCATCCAGAAGCTGTCGAAATTGGTAGTTTTCTAGAACAATTAACTGATTCTTTCAAAATTGCAGCTCAGAAAAAGCAATTAACCATCGAGTACCTGGTTGGAATCAATTCTGTTATCGATGCCAGCCGCGGAGTTGGTAGCAACCGCGTTATTAGGCCGCTTTATTATGTATATGCCGACCCGGAACGCTTGCGCGAAGTTATAACTAACTTGTTCGACAACTCATTAAAGTTCACTGATACGGGTAAAATATCTATTGGCTTAACAGGTAATAATGATGTCGTTCAATTCTATATCCGTGATACCGGAGCCGGTATCCCGGCTGATGATATTCCACATTTATTCCAAAAGTTTTATCGAGTAGACAACTCATCTACCAGGACTGTTAGCGGTACTGGTTTGGGGTTATTCATCTGTCGAAAAATAATTGAACTATATAGTGGACGCATTTGGGTTGAGAGCAAATTAAAGGTGGGCAGCACCTTTTATATAGACCTCCCCCGGATAAGTAAAGAGAGAGCAGTAACCATAAAAAACGACGAACTAGCTCAGGCTGCCTTGCCGTCTATCGCTTCGCTTGTAAGTACGTGATACAATTACAGACATAAGCATTGTTTAACATGTTAAATCAGCAAGGAATATCATGGCCGCCAAAATAATGTTGGTTGAGGATGACACAAATCTAAGCGAGATTTATAAAGCTCGACTCGATGCAGAGGGATATCAAATATCATCTGCTAAAGATGGTGAAGAAGCATTAGCGTTAGCCGTTAAAGAACATCCTGATCTTATAATCAGTGACATTATGATGCCTAATATTAGCGGTTTTGATATGCTTGATATTCTACGTTCAACACCAGGTATTGAAGCTACGAAAGTTATCATGATGACAGCTTTAGGCCAAGCGGAAGATAAAACCCGCGCCGAAAAGCTAGGCGCTGACCGCTATTTGGTTAAGTCACAGGTTACTTTGGAAGACGTCGTAAAGGTTGTTCGCGAAGTTCTAGAAAGCGATAAACCAGGTGGTTTTGCTACGCCAAAAGCCGATATCTCAGCTGCGGCACCAGAGCAACCCGCTTTAACTTCCACAGCTACTATGCCAGTTACTACAACACCGGTCACTCAGCCAAACAGCCCAGCACCGGCCACCGCTGCCAACCCTGTTATGGCTCCAGCACCTTCGCCAGTCAGTCCACCACCTGTCACACCAGCACCCAACACTGCCAACAATCAACCACTACTAGACACGAAGCCAGCCGTTCCCACGCCCTTGCCAGTAGCCGATAATAGTTCAACAGTTGACTCAACACTTGGTCAATCGTCTATAGAAGAAACCTCTAATATTAAGTCCCAGATACAGGATTTTTTAAATCCAACCCCGGCGGATGTTGCTTCAAACAGCCCAGCACCGGCCACCGCCGACCCCGCTACAGCGCCAGCACCAGAACAGAGACCCGAGAACAGTTACGTTAATATACCAGGCAAGAAGACCATTTCGACAGATTTCATTAATGCTAAACCAGATATTTACAGTTTATTGGCCAAAGAAGAAGATCCACAGGCAATCCAAACTCCGAATCAAGCAACTGAACCAACCAATAATATCGACCCCAATAGTATTTCTCTTTAAATTTAGTTACGTTTTGACTGGGCTATATCTTTCGTTGTAGGCTGATCATATGCGTATAAACAGGTTTATAGCCCAAAGCAGCAATTTAAGCCGCCGGGCGGCGGACAAAGTTATTAATAATGGCCGAATAACTATTAATGGTCAAGCTGCAACAACCGGGCAAGACGTTAATCCAAAAGATGAGATCTTGTTTGATGGAAAGCGTCTGGTACTGGAGATGTATAAAACGATAATGTTCCATAAGCCCGTGGGTTATGTTGTCAGTCGAAACGGGCAAGGCAATCCAATTATTTTTGATCTGTTACCTAAACTATTTCAACGTCTGCAGCCGGTCGGCCGGCTGGATAAGGATTCCAGTGGTCTCCTGATTTTGACAAATGACGGTCAATTGGCCCAACGACTATCCCATCCTTCTTTTAGTAAAACAAAGGAGTACGATATCGCGCTCAACAAAACGTTAAAGCCTTCGGATAAGCTACTTATCAGCCGAGGCGTGAAACTTAGTGACGGATTGAGCCATTTAACTATTAGTGGCAATGATAGAAAATGGCAGATTGTAATGGCCGAGGGTCGTAATCGCCAGATCCGCCGGACGTTTGAAAAAATCGGCTATCAGGTTATGGATCTTCACCGGATAAGTTTTGGACCATATAAGCTTGGGGCTTTACCGGTTGGCAAGTGGCAAATAATAGAAAAAACTGACATAATATAGGCAAATGAGCAATATTCCAATCATTGCGTTAGTCGGCCGGACAAATGTCGGTAAGTCTAGTCTGTTTAATGCAATTCTGGGAAGCCGTGAGAATATTGTCGCCAAAGAAGCCGGTACGACAAGAGATAGTATTACAGCTATTGCCCAGCACAAAGGCAAAGATTTCTGGATTGTCGATACCGCCGGCGTAAAAGACCCGGAAGATGATTTTGAAATTACCATTCAAGAACAGATTGAACAGGCAGCGATCTCGGCCACGGTTATCGTGGTGGTAGTCGAAGCCGATATAATAGTTACTGACGAGGATTACCGCATAGCTACGATGGCGTTAAAAACCAGACGGCCGGTGCTTTTAGTTGTCAACAAAGTCGACAAAGTTAAAGATAAAATGCTTGATCAATTTAAGCGCTTGGGAATTAAGCGGATAGTCGGGACAAGCGCCACCCAACATAGCGGCATTTTATCAATGCTCGACGAAATTGTGGCAATCATTCCTAAAGTTAAATATAAAAAAGCCGATGACCGGTTACGGGTGGCAATATTAGGCCGACCGAATGTTGGAAAATCGCAATTATTCAACACACTTGCTAAAAAACAGCAGGCTTTAGTGTCAACCAGAGCTGGAACAACCCGTGATATTAATCGGGTAGTTGTCCGCTATAAGGGAAGGGAAATTGAATTGATGGACACGGCTGGTATACGCCGGTCCGGTAAAATTCAAGTCGGCGTTGAGCGTTTCAGCGTTATAAGGTCGTTAAGCGCTATTAATCAAGCCGATATCTGCTTATTGCTGATTGATGCAACCGAACACATAGTCCAGTTAGATAAGAAGATTACCGGTATGATCAAAGAAGCCGGCAAAGGACTGGTGCTGGTTGTAAGTAAGGTTGATTTATTGAATGACGGTGATTTAACTCAAGACCAAATGATGCGCCAGATTGCCAACGAATATGATTTTGTGCCTTGGGCACCAGTTATATTCACTAGTTCTGTAACCGGAATAAATGTCGCCCAGATTTTTGAAATGGTTGCCGAAATTGACGCCCATCGACATCTACAGATTAAAACACCTGAGATTAACCGTTGGTTGGAGGCAACAGTTAACAGCTACTCACCCCCTTCAGCAAAACACATTGTGCCTAAACTGCACTATATGATCCAGGAGATGGATAATCCAACCCCGGCGTTTAAGGTATTTGGCAGGAATATCAAGCAAATTCATTGGAGTTACCGCCGATTCTTTGAAAGGAAGCTGCGCGAGCAATATAATTTTAGTGGTACCGCGGTTCAATTATGGTTCATCGAAGAGAATCGCAAAAATCTAAGGCATACACTAACAAAGGAATCCTAAAATGGCATTATTTCAGCGACAACAACCAATCAACCAAAGTTACCAACTTTACACACTTGGTCAACACAAGACAATTTTAGTAGTCGGGCTTGGCAATATCGGTGAAAAATACGATGGTACAAGACATAATGTTGGTTTTGGGGCGGTTGATTATTTTGCTTCTCTGGCTTTGTTTGGGCCATGGACAACCAAGTCAAACTTACGTTGTGAATTTACGTCCAATACTATGGCTGATAAGCAGGTTATTATTATTAAACCAACTACTTTTATGAATGCTAGCGGTGAAGCTGTTCACGCTGTAATGCAATTCTTCAAAATTCCTGATGAGGATGTAGTTGTGGTTCATGATGAATTGGATATTCCGTTCGGCCAGATCAGATCAAGGGTTGGCGGCCGGTCTGCCGGGCATAATGGATTGGAATCAATTATTCAACACATCGGTGAAAATTTCGGACGTATTCGGATAGGCATTAAATCGGATAAATCTGAAAAAACAGATAGCGTAAAGTTTGTTTTAGCCAAATTTTCAAAAGAAGAACAAGACCAAATCGATGCCCTGAACAAAGAAGTTGCTGCTATGCTAAGCGAAGATATCTATAGTAGTACGTCACTGCCAGCTGAAACTCGAAGTTTTCTGTTATAAAAAACAGACCTCCAGAGGGGGTGGGCACCGCTGGAGGCCTGATTAATGGGGACATCACGAAGATCTCCCCAGCCAAAGTAAACTTTGGCCAATCCCTTCAACCCACCCCAGTGAAGCATCGACGTCTAAAACTCCGTAAAGACTCGTGCCGGTCTAATGACCATCTGTAAGACTCTCTGGCCCACAAAGGACCTCTGTAATCAGAAGTGTAGTTAAAGGGGTTAGTTTGCTTTAGAGCGCTTGCCCTATATGGGCAAGCTAAGAAAAGTGGAGGGTAACAACTTATTGCTTAGCACGCTCTAAAACAATCTAACAAATTGTTAGAATGGGGATATAAGGTGCGTAAATGCTTATAGTTGCACTTACAAGTTGCAATTTTATCAAAACTATTTTGTTATGTCAATGCTTAATAATATTGTTGTTGTATTGTAAATAAGCTTTAACGGTATCTATTGAATTAGTACTAATATATACGTGATACACTAGCATTATGGCTACCAAATCCTTGATATGGTTAAGTATTACCGTTTTCTCGACAATTGGCAGCTGGATTGGTGAGATTATCGGCCACAGCTGGTTCAGTGGTTGGAGTTTGATATTAGGTATCTTTGGGGCATTCTTCGGAATCTGGGCAGGTTGGTGGTTCGGAAAAAATTATTTGTAAACATATATTTGGACATTTACTTAATAATTTAGTGAAAATAAGTTGCATTATTTATAAAATGCGCTAATGATATATTAATGCTTAAAAAAGATCTGGTAATCGTAGAAAGTCCAGCCAAAGCCAGAACAATAGAAAAGTTTCTCGGAGATAAATACAGCGTCAAAAGTAGCTTTGGCCATATCCGGGATTTACCCAAAAAAGGTTTGAATATTGATATTGAACACGATTTCAAGCCACATTACGAGCTTAATCCGGATAAGAAAAAAGTCGTCACAGAATTAAAAAAGTCAGCTAAATCAGCCGGAACAGTCTGGCTGGCAAGCGATGAAGATAGAGAAGGTGAGGCTATTGCTTGGCATCTCTGTAAAGCCCTCGGTTTAAACCCGAAGACTACAAAGCGGATCGTATTCCATGAAATAACTAAATCGGCAATTGAAAATGCGATAGAGAATCCCCGGTTAGTCGATATTAAACTAGTTGACGCGCAGCAAGCCCGCCGAGTCTTGGACCGGTTAGTGGGATACGAACTGAGCCCAATCCTGTGGCGAAAAGTACGGACAGGGTTAAGTGCTGGTAGAGTCCAGTCTGTTGCTGTCAAGATCTGTGTTGATCGAGAAAAAGAGATAAAAGATTTTAAATCTAAGGTTTCATACAAACTAACCGCTGTTTTTAAAATCCATAAAAACAAGAAACAACTATTAGCAGAGCTAAATAAATCAATTGTTGAACATGATACCGCCCGGCATTTCATTGAGTCTGTTAAAGGCAATACTTTCAAAATTGAATCGATTGTTCAAAAACCTGGTTTTCGCAATCCGCCACCGCCATTTACAACTAGTACTTTGCAACAAGAAGTTTCCCGAAGGCTCGGTTATGGGGTGCGCCAGACTATGTCGCTGGCCCAAAAGTTATATGAGGCCGGACAGATAAGTTATATCCGAACAGACAGCACGCTGATGTCTGCTGATCACCTTGCAAATGCAGCAAGTTATATTAAAAAGACATATGGTGAAAAATATCATCATTGGCGGCAGTTCCAAACTAAGAACCTGTCCGCCCAAGAGGCCCATGAGGCTATCAGGCCAAGTAAATTTTACAAACTAGAAGCTGGCACTGGACAGCAGAGACGGCTTTATAAATTAATTTGGGAACGAGCAGTCGCCAGTCAAATGAGCCCAGCTAGAGTTGAAAAAACAGAGGTTACAATTAGTATCGCCAAACATTCCGAGAAATTTATTGCCAGGGGTGAGATCTTGAAATTTGACGGGTTCCTGAAAGTCAGCGGCAAAGCTAAAGACGATACGTTATTGCCACCTATTGCTGAAGGTGACGTGCTTGATTTAGAAGAGATGGAGGCAACTGAAACCTTTAGTCGCCCGCCAGCCCGTTATTCAGAGGCAACGTTAGTGCGCAAGCTTGAAGAATTAGGTATTGGACGCCCAAGCACCTATGCACCGACCATTTCAACGATCCAAAGCCGGGAGTATATCGAAAAAAAGGACATTGAAGGAGTTGAGAAAAAAATAAAAGTTATATCTTTGGTAAAAGGTAAGATCTCAGAGCAAACAAATACAATAATAACTGGGTTTGACCGAAGTAAATTAGTGCCAACACTGCTGGCTGAAATTACAACTGACTTCCTAGCGAAATATTTCGCCAATATTGTTGATTATGATTTTACAGCCGATGTTGAGAAAGATTTTGATAGAATTGCCGATGGGGAAATAGTCTGGCCAACCATGATAAAGAACTTTTATAAGAAATTCCATCCACTAGTTACGAAGTCTGCGAAAGTCAGCCGTAAAGAAGTTTCCAGGGCCCGGACTTTAGGTGTTGATCCCAAAACTAAACTACCAATTATTGTCCGGTACGGTCGCTTCGGACCGGTGTTACAAAGAGGTAACACTGACAATGATGATAAAAAACCTGATTTTGCACCGCTACCCAAAGATACAGATATGGATTCAGTCACTTTAAAGCAAGCACTAGAAATGTTTAAGCTACCCCGGGTTGTCGGCAATACTGATAAAGGCGAGGAAATTACAGCTAATATCGGCCGATTCGGTCCTTATATCAAAGTTGGAAAACTATTTGTATCAATCAAAGAGTTAGATCCATATGTTATTTCGGAATCTGAGGCGCGCAAGCTATATAAAGCCAAACTTAAGCAAATATCTGAAAAAGTTATTCGTGATTTTGGAAAAGGTATACAAATCCTCAATGGGCCGTACGGTCCATACATAACAGATGGGAAGAAGAATGTTCCATTACCAAAATCTAAAAAGGCAGATTCTCTAACTGTTCAAAGTTGCAAAATTATATTAGAAAAAGCACCAGCTCGTAGAAGTTTTAGGCGTCGTCGGAAAAGTTCTAAGCCAAAAACATCAGCTTAATATATTTAATATGTGATTTTTCCACTATTTGCTATGATAGCAAGTTGTTGTAATGTGATATTTCTACAACATGTAATCGATATTTAAGTCTATTTAGTGATACAATATATTTATAGTCATGGAGTATTGACTTTTCTAATCTATAATTATATAATTAGGTTATCCTAAAGAGAGCAATGCGATAGGTAAATTAATATGACAGATTCAAAGACAGCAAAGCAAAGCCTAAATATTGAAAAGTGTGTTAATGACATACTTGCTACGATTGATCGCGAAAGAGAACGATCTATAATTTCACGCCGTTTTGGGCTTTTTGACCGGAAGGAAACACTTGAGCAAATCGGTGAATTACTAGGTATTACTCGCGAACGCGTTCGACAACTTGAGAAAGCTGTTGTTATGCGCTTACAAGAAGCTGGCGCTAAGCTTCCCGACGTAACAGAACTTCAGAGTTTGTTTATCAAACACCTTGATGCCGATGGTAAAATTGCCCGAGTTAGTTTATTGGCAAGCGAGTTAACCGCCGAAGGGAGTCGCATAGATCAATCGCGTATCGCATTCTTAGCTCACCTCTGTCCTGAGCTTACTGTCTTAGAAGAAAATGATGATTACTTCCACGCTGTTGCTATAAAAACTGTTTACAACGAACAGAATATTAAAAAAGATGTTGCCAAGATTATAGATGTTATCAAAAAAATCGGTGAACCAGCTAGTATTGAGACTGTTGCTGAAAAGGCCGGTATAAAAGATAGCAAACAAACTAAAGCCCTTGCCAGCATTTCCAAGCAGTTAGCGACTTTAAACAACCGCTGGGGCTTAATTAAATGGCCTATGGTCAATCCTAAGAATATCCGCGATAAAATATACGTTATTCTTAAAGAAAACGGCAAGCACATGCATTTTAATGAAATTGCTAAGACAATTAAGAATTCGGATTTCAAGCGCAAGAATGTCACGACCCAAGCTATTCATAACGAGTTAATCAAAGATGACCGATTTGTACTAATTGGCCGCGGTATTTACGCTCTTAAAGAATGGGGTTACAGCAAAGGCACAGTAGCTGATGTTATTACTAAAGTTCTTAGAGAATCTGGCCAGCCCTTACATCGCGACGAAATTGTTAAAAGAGTGCTTAAGAGCCGCTATGTAAAAGAAACTACCATCCTGCTAAACTTGCAAGGTAAATCTCAGTTCAAGCGAGTTGCCAAAGCAACTTATGATATTGCTGACGTTCCAATAAAGTCCAAAAAAGCCTAAAGGGCAGGGTAAATATTTTATTTTCTATCTGTTGTACCTCTGTCGTATTTTTATTTGTTTTAAATTTTATTCTCAATGACACCAGAATTAGAACATCAATCACTCTCAGAGTCAAGCCCATTGCGGCTTAGAGTCGCGCTAGGGTTGTTTAAGACTGCGGTAACTGGGAATCTGATTACTTCTGGTTTAGATAATTTAAATGAGATAAGACCAGAAACTAGAGTTATTATAGCCACTACACATCTAACGGATGTAGATGTTCCATTGGCATCAGCAGCTTTGTCGGACCACCTAGATTTAATAATTACCGATATGCTACCTAATCATAGTTGGTCACGTTTCCCAATTGATGTTTCATTAAAAATTACAGGGGAGAGTAACTTTATACCATTAGATTATAGTGGTAATAAATCAAGATATAACAGTTTTGGAGTATTCAATCCAGACAATTTTACACCCATGACAAGAGCCTTAGATATTGGTAAAAGAGTTATTGTCGCGGCCCACAATCCATCATATACCGGTGATCTTCCAACTAAACCAGGCATTGCTGTACCATATTTAGCTGCACTGGCTGATGCTCAAGTTCTACCCGTTGCTGTTCGATTAAAAAACCCAGACAAAAGGCTAGGAATGGCAGAACATTATCTTAGAACCGTATTAGTACGATCTGATGTTTTTGTTTCAGTTGGAAAATTATTTAGGCTTGACGGGCATCCAGATCTTACCAGTCAAATAATTTATAGAGGACAGGAAGGTAGTTGGTTCAGTTGGTTAAATATTGAAGAATTTAAAGTATTTAAAACTTCACTAAGAGAACAAGGACAAATAGTACTTGGTGAGTTAAGTGCATTATTAAATACAATTAATCAATAATTTCTGTTATATTTATAAGTTTAATAAACATTTTACGAACACTTTTTAATTTTATTTATTATTAGGGAATTGATAATTTCGGGCAACATAGTAAAAAATAGTAGGCGCCCATAAATAGTGGGGGATTTATTTTTTAATTATTTTAAAAATTATTGGTAATTTTGGTGGACGGGGAACGTATTGGTAAATCAAATCCACATACAGAAACTAAGTCGTACAATGTATATTTTGCGTCGTGGTTATATATTCAAAAGTTATATAGTAACTCATCTCCTGTAGGGGAGATTACCTAGTAAATAACATAAACGTTAATAAATTATTATTGTTTGGGTTATGATTCAACGATTTCATAGTCTTATTATTTAAGGATATATAATAGCTAAAATAGCTCTAGTGTTTGACTCTATTGTCGTGGCTCTAGTTAGATTAACATCATTTGACTTATCCACAGTTAGATTGTGAAAAGAATTTGCTTTTTCCAATTAATATATTATAACATATTTATTATTCCCCTTGCCTCACAATGCCCTATATATTATTTCTGAATGTTCTGGCATTGTTGAGTGGTTATACATATAGATATAAACAAAATACACTATATGAACAAATTACGAACTACAGAAGAGACGTGGGGTAGACTGGCTTCATTCTTGAATACAACTATTCAAAAGGCTTGCTAACTACACTGCCCCAAAGCAATATAATAAAAATTTATAAAATTTATTGCTCAATAATTTCAATGGTTACCCTACTTAGCAAACTATGAGTATATTATTTATAGAATACCCTGCCCTGTGACCTGGCATCGATATATTGAGTAGGTATGATATTATTTTTTATCAGGTAGTTCCTGGTTGCAAAATAAGTACCAATTTGTTGATTAATGCTCACATAATCAGCGAGATTAAACTTTACATAATAAGGCAAGCCAACCAAATAGACATCTAATTCTCTCGAAGTGATTGGCAACGTCATTGATTGAATTTTAATCTGATGGGCTTGAAATTGAGCTGATACGGTAAGGATAAAATTAGTATCAGATTGGGTAATCACTGATTTACCGATTTGAGCTTGTAAGGCAGTCTGGTCATTAACTATTGGGATTGAAAAATCTGCTAAGGAATCGGGCATTACTGCCCTTAATGTTTTACCATACGGTCCTACTAAAAAATGCTGATTTTTTTGATCATTTAATATAATGGCTGGAAGAACTGGGCTGACAACAACTGTAATTTTACTGCCTATAAGCGGAACTTTAATTGATACGTTCGCAAGTTCCGGAAATTGTTGAAGCATTCCGCTCTCTATTTTTGACGTATTAATAGTTATTTTGAATTTATTACCAAATGAGACGTTGGTTAATTTATCGACCTCACTTTGATACAGTGCTGTCGGGTGCATGTATATTCCAGAAACTCGGGTTGTACCGGTGATTTGAACATTTACCGATGTAGATAATCTTATATCCAAAGCAAACAGGACTAATAATATAACTACAACTATTCCGACTTTGACGTTACGTTGAACACTAAAATGTTTCTCTTTCTGCTGGATGACATGCTTCTCGCCCAACCCACTAAGTGATTGCCTGGCCGGCTCTTCTTTAAAAGACCGGGACTTGTAATATGTGTAAACATTTTGGCGCTCCGGTAAACTTCGGAGTGAAGTCCGATAAGGATCTGTTTCGGCTGATTTTTTCTTTTTAAACATAGCTAATTGTTGTTACTTTTTAACTTTCAGCAGAAGCTCGGCCAGTTCGGCGGCAGCTGCCGGATGAGCAATTTTATGCAGATTACTGCCTAAAGCTTGTCTGATGGATTCTGATTCGAGTAATTCTACGATTATTTTTTCTAAGTATATGCGATTTTCCAATTGTTCTTTGGTCACAACCTTTACCGCTCCCTGCTCTTCCAGAAGTATTGCATTTTTAGTCTGGTGGCCAGCAGTCAGATGTGGGTTAGGCATAAGGATACAAGCCTTTCCCTGCACTGAAAATTCAGCCACGCTAGTAGCCCCCGCCCTTGTAATAATCAGGTCAGCTGCCCCACTGTACAGATATATATCATCTAGAAAATCTTTGACTATTACCCTCTTTCGGTTCTCTGTTGATAATAAAGAATTATAGCGTTGCACCAGAGAATGCTCATTCTTGCGACCGGCGGCATGAACAATAACTAAATCGGGGTACTTTTTCAATAACTCTACCGAAACATCCGCTACAGCATCATTCATGTTGTCGGCACCCAATCCGCCCCCAGTTACAAATATCATCTGCCGATACTTATCTAAACCTATGTCACGGCGGTATTTTTGTTTAATTGGAGCGGTTACATATTGATAATCCGATCTTACCGGCACGCCGACACTAAAAGTTTTTGCGGCTGGATATCGTGTGTAGACTTCTCTTGGCAGAGCCACGGCATGAGCGCTAGCCCATCGAGCAATAATTCTGTTCGCCAGTCCCGGTATGGCGTCGGAATCGTGTGTTACATATGGTATATGAAGCCAAGCTGCCGCTAAACCAACCGGAGCGCCAACATAAGCGCCCTTAATAAAGATAATATCTGGTTTTATCTTACGCAATAATCGCCAGCTTTGGCAGATGCCGATTAGAACTCTCCAGGTATCGCGGATATTTTTGGCGATTGTTGGCAGATCAAACAGTTGTCTAAGTTTACCGGCATGATAGCGGCGGAATTTTCCCGCCCGAATAGTATAACTGGCATTAACATCAGAATTATTAGCCACACTAGCAATGAAATCATCACCGCGCTGACCGATATATATTATTTTACAATCTGGTTCTATCCGTTTAAGCTCATGGGCGACCGCTAACAGTGGAGTTATATGACCCCCGGAGCCGCCGCCTGTCAGTATGATTGTTGTCACGGTAATTCCCTTCTGCTTTATTTTCAATTGGTACGATATAACTTGTGTGGCGTGAGACTTGGAATACTAATCCCATCGCTGCCATAATAAAGACAACACTGGTGCCTCCATAACTAATAAATGGCAGGGTTATGCCTTTGAGCGGCAATAATCCTATCATAGCACCAATATTAATAAGCGTTTGCACGCTAATCCACGCCAGCACGCCCACAACAGCCAGCCGGCTAAAATCATCAGGCGCCCTTTCAATAATGTTTTTAAGCCTACTGAATAAGGCTACAAACAAAGCTAACAACACGATTGAACCGATGAACCCGAACTTTTCGCCGTAAATGGCGAATATCGAGTCATTACCTGATTCCGGTAAATAGCCGTAGGCTTCCACGCTACGCCCCAACCCTAGACCGATTGTTCCGCCGGATCCGACAGCAATTAATGCTTGGCAAGCTTGCAACCCTGATCCCAGACAATTTTGGTCGGGATGGAGATAGGTTGTTAATCTCTCTCTACGATAAGGAGTTGCAGATATGACTAGAATGGTTCCTATAAGAATAATGGCGAATATCATAACTATTCGCTTAAACGGTAGCCCGGCAATAAATGCCATCATTGCAATGATGGCCACTATTACACCAGTCGAGCCCAAATCACTTTGTACTACGGTTATTACTACTCCAACTACCATAACTAAAATTAATAGTATCATGAGCGTTTTCTTGGTAGCTACCGTGCCTTTTCTAATGCAATTCGCTAGAAATACCGCTAACCATACTAATATCGCAAATTTTAGCAGTTCAACTGTCTGGAATGAAAAACCACCTAAACGTAGCCAGTGGTGAGCGGGATATTGGATATTTACGGGCATAACCAGTGCTGCCAGCGTTACAACTATGGCTAATATTATTAGTGGTTTGTAAAGAGACTGCCATTTTCGTAACGGGATCTGGGCAATGATAAAAAAAGCGACTATTCCTAGCAATACTGCTATTACCTGTTTATAGGCATAATAATTCTGGCTGACGCCGTTTACGATACCTAGAGCCGGGCTGATCGCATACACTACTACCAGGCCAATCGCTAGTAAAATGATGCATAACACAAATAACCAGTAGTCGGGACGGTGCTTTCTTGGCATACTACTCAAAGTTTCTGTGGCTATATGCCGCCGGACACGTTCTTCCATACTACTACCCCCTACAAGTACTTACCAATTAGGAAAACGATAAGACCGGCCACAGAGGCAACTTGACCGATAACCCAAAATCGCATGGTAATTTTGGTTTCCGGCCAGCCGTTGGCTTCAAAATGATGATGAATCGGAGCCGCTTTAAAGATTTTTTTACCATGTCGAAGTCGTTTTGAGGTAATTTGCAAAAGTGATGATCCAGCCTCCACCACAAAAACAATACCGATAAGCGGCAAAAGGACTACCGTGTTGGTTATCATTGCTACTACCCCCAGAGCAGTACCTAGTGCAAATGAACCAACATCGCCCATAAAGAAGCGGGCCGGATAAATATTAAACCAGGTATAGCTTAGAAGTGCACCAACAATACATAAACAAAATGCCGCTACACCAGTTCTTCCCTCTAGGGTAGCGATAATGGCATAAATCCCGAAGGCCGTAGAAGCTAATCCACCGGCTAGGCCATCTAGACCATCGGTGATATTTACGGCGTTAGCAGTAGCTACAACAACTATTATAAACAGCGGGATAATACCCCATCCAAGATATGCCCCGCCCCACATTAGTGGAATATGGATACTTACAACTCCCAGTTTAAAATAGAACCAGAAACCACCAATTAATGCTACTAAAGTTATCAACAGAAACTTTAGTTTTGATGACAGCCCTGCCACGCCTTGGCTATGGCCGCGTAAATTAATTATATCGTCCAATAGACCAACTAGTGCGGCACCAAAAAAGGCTGCGATCGGTAACCAGGTTTGGGATCGGCTGAGATTAGCTACAATAGTTACTATTGTCACCGATATAACGAATATGACTCCAGCCATAGTTGGAACATGATGTTTGAGTTTTTCAGCTTGTAAATGATTGACTACTGTTGCTGTCTCGCCGGTAGCAGCGGTTGTTCGTGGTTTTTTCCACCAGCTATAGCGATACGCCAAGCCAGTATAGATAGGTGTAATCAACATGCTTAGCAAAAAACTCAGCAAGCCCAGAATGACAATTCTATCGATCGCATGGGTTTTAAGAATGATTTCTAGTGTTGAGTGCATATCTGTTCTATAACTTTATTTTTGCCATGAGCTTATCTGATTATACATCCTTAAGGCGTTTTTGGCGTGACATATCCTTCATTTATTAACATGTGTGCCAAATCTGCAAATACTGGTTGGCCGCCCCATGCGCCCGCATATCCTGGAACTGTCGGTTCAATATTAAATACGACTATCAAGTATTGGACGTTATCGCCGCCAACAAAACCGACATAGGTACCATTAAACAGATTGGAGTAGTAGCCGCCAGCAGGATTGGCGATTTCAGCCGTGCCGGTTTTGCCGCCGACCATATAATTGGGACTGAAATTCATAAATGAAAAACCTTCATGGTAATAAACATTAACGACATTTTCTAGGAGTGGAATCATCTCTGAGGCGATTTTTGGACTAACTACATGATTTTCTAGTACTTTTGGCTGATTAACAGTTACCGCACCACTTGGTGAGATCGTCTGGTCAACCAGTGTTGGTTGATAATACGTTCCGCCATTTAGGACGCTACTAAAAGCAGCGCCCAACTGTAAGGCAGTCATAGTTACGCCTTGGCCAAAAGCTGTGTTGGCATAAGTTAAATCAATTGCCGGCTGGTTTAAGTCTGCTGGCGGGACATAACCAGCTGCTTCATAACCTTGCTCAATACCAGTTGGCTGGCCGAGCCTATATTTATCAACCATATAATTGTGCCAAATTCCAACTGCTTTATTATCTATCTGACCACCGCCCATTTGCATTAACATCCAGGTTGCACCGGTATTTAAAGACAATGACAGAATAGTGGCTATGCTTTGTTCGCGCGGACCGCCATCTTGTTCAATATCTGTAATATTAAATCCATCTATAACCCAGTGGGCTGGATCATAAAAGGTTGTGGTGGGCGTAACCACTCCCTGATCAAGTGCCGCAGAAGTAGTTAATGTTTTCATAGATGAACCCGGTTCAATTGGATTATCGACAGCCGCATTGAGGAACAAACCAGGATCTGTAACACTTGAATAATTGCTTGGGTTATAGGTTGGGTAGTTGGCCATGGCTTTTACTTGGCCCGTGTTAGGATCCATGATAAGCGCACTCAGCAGGTGTGATTTGGTAGATTTAGCTTCATTTTGCAGGATCGTTTCCATTTGCTCCTGCATACCCATATTAAGAGTTAATAAGACATTGTCGCCAGGCACTGGTTGGGTTTCGACATTCCCGCTACTAGCAACAAGCGGCACTCCGTCAGCATCAGTTATAGCTTTAAGCGTACCGGGCTTACCAGTCAGTTCTTTATTAAGAGCCTGCTCAACCCCGTATTCCCCTTGCCCGTTATCATTAACAAAACCAAGCACTTGGGATGCTAAGCTACTCTGAGGGTAAGTCCGATAATCCTGCTCTTGGGTGCCAATACCGGGCATTTTATAACTTAATATCACGTTATTTTGGGCCGGCGTTAACTTATAAGCCAATACTACGTAACGGGTATTTTTGGTCTGCATGTCTTTTTGGTAGATTAAGGCATTGCCACTGATAACTTTAGCGACTGTCAATGCGTCTTGAGGAATATTTTTTACCATAGTGGGGTCAACGTAAAGTGTGTAAAGGGGTTGGTTTAAGACAATCGGTACGATTGTATTGCCTTCATGGGCTTCGATTATCCCTCGTGTAGCCGGTATTTGGTACTGCTTTAACTGATTGCTCAAAGCTTCAACATGGTAGTACTGGTAATGGATGACTTGGACATAAAATAAACGTATGCCAAAGATGACCATAATAATAAGAAGCACTACGTACCATATTTGAGTACGCCGGATAGCCTTAGTTAAATTAGAAAACCGATTGGCATCCATCTAAACCAGTATAAACTAGTTCACGGTCCCGCTGGGAGTAACAGGTACAAGAGCTTGGGCAACGGTGCTAGTTTGAACACGACTGACAGCTTGTAGTTCAGCCGAATTAACTTCCAAATTGTTGTACTGTTGTTGAAGTTGTGATTGCTGTTTCTGCAAGCCATTGATCTGATAACCGTAAGCATTGGTTTTTGTGACTTGCGTCAGATATAGCAACCCCAACAGGCATGCCAAAATAACCAAGATACTAATATTGGTTATAGGCCCAAATCGACGATCTCGGCTACGAAACGTAACGGCGTTTTGGTGTCGGCTGGCAAACATGTTGCGGCGACCTTGAGCGAGTGAATTTGAATATGTCATATTTTGTTTTTCTTTTTATTTTTATTTTGGTGAGGCGATGTCATCGCCATGACGACACCGCCTACCACCTTTTTGCTATAAAGTTTTAAGTTGAGTTATCTACTCTAACTTTGACTCTATAGGTTCGGGAGCTGCTTTTTACCTGTATAGGCACGGTAGCGTCCCTTTCTATTTTTTATTTTCACGGCGGCACGTAGTTTAGCGCTACGGGCACGCGGATTAAAAGCAAGTGAATTTTTGTCGCATGTGACGGGATGTTTAGTTAGTAATCTCAGGTCGGCATCATATGTTTGTCCGCCTCTATCATGAAGGGCTTGTTTGACTATTCTGTCCTCCAAGCTATGAAAGCTGATGACAACGATGCGTCCATTGGGAGCTAATAAGTCTATCCATAGTGGAAGACTGCCTTGAATTTGTTCTAGCTCTTGATTGACGGCTATACGCAATGCCTGAAAAGTTTTAGTTGCAGGATGAATTTTCTGACGCCCGGGATAAACTTTTGCGACAATGGTAGCTAAGTGTTGTGTAGTGTGTATTGGACGATGATGAACGATGTTACGAGCTATTTTTACAGCTTTTGGTTCCTCGCCATATTCTTCAATAATTTTGGCTAAAGTTGTCTCGCTATATGAGTTGACAATAATATCAGCCGTCAATTGTTGTTGCTGATCCATACGCATATCAAGCGGACCATCAACCCGAAAGCTGAAGCCACGTTCAGGAGTATCAAGATGTGGTGATGATACCCCTAAGTCGGCTAAAATCATATCAAATTTTTCCCCACTGGTATGGAGTTCCTTAGTTACGGTCAGAAAATCACTTTGAATGATATGTACACTTTCAGGTGTAAAGTGTTGCCGTAGGAAATTAACCGCTTCTTGATCGCGGTCAATTAATACTGCCTTTTCTGGAGATAAGGTTCTTTCTAAGACAGCATTCGCATGTCCGCCATATCCGGCGGTCATGTCTAAGAAACTCTCTCCTTTTTGTGGAGAAAGAAATGCTAATGTTTCATCTAGCAGAACTGGAGTGTGCTTTTTGTTTTCGTTTTTCATTTTTGTTTTTATTTTTGCAAGGTCACCTAATCAGCAGCCAACTTTTTGTTTTTATAAAGTTTTTGTTTTTGTGTGATGATCAAGCGCGTTAATGGAAGTGTTATAGATAGAAAATCTAGATAACTTCCGACTCTTGATTATCAAGTTTTGAGAGACTTATGTGTGAGGTGGAGTTTTGGGAGGTGTTTTAAAAAAGGTGCGAGGGTTTTGAAGTGGTTACCCTAGACCACTTGTTGACTGCCAATTAGCTAATCTCGAATCATTATTGATCCGATGATTGGTTTCTTAGCTACCGAATTGTTAAGGTGCCTCTTTGTAGATTAACTGCCCCGCATAAGCCGCCAGTATTTGCCGACTCTTATTGCTACAAGATCGCGCTTTATGCCCGCGTAGTCCAGAAGATGCTGTTCTAGCGTTATGCGACCCTGTTTTTGGTCCAAGGCACTTTCCGATTTGCCGGTCCGAAATTGAACATTGAGATCTGCCGTCTTTTCGTCCAGGATATTACCCTGAAGTAACGGTTCGACCTCTTTGTCCCATACGTTCCGAGGATATACGTGGAGGTATTTTTTGAATCCCCGCGTTATCACTACTCCGCTCGCAAACTCGATTCGAAGCTCGGTCGGAATTGTCAGCCGATGCTTGTCGTCTAGCTTACGCTGGAAATAGTCTACTTTGGCCATTGGAACAGTTAATTTACTAGTGGTTTTTGTTTTTTTGGGGCAACCTTTTTAGGATTACCCACGATTACCCACTTACATGAATATACTACCCATAGTTACCCACAGCAAGTACATTCTGTAATAATAGGTGGTGTTTATAACACCACTTATCCACAGAAATACAGAATATATCCACTTATCCACAATATATGGTGTGATCATAAAATTAGATACGCTAGAATTATGACTGGTTATTATTAGGGCTAACTTTTATACTTGCACCGACAGCCCTTAGATCTTCAGGATGAATAATTGGATGTGTTGGGTCAAAACTAAAATTTTGACCTGCTTCTACGTTACCAGCATTCATTGAAGTATTTGATGCATATTCTAAAGTAACCTTTGTTGCATTAGTATTTGCATCATTTGCAGGGATTCCTTCAGCACGCAAAGTAGCTGCGCCAATGTTCCATAAATTTGAACCTGCTTGAACGGTTTCACTAACTTTAACGTTTTTTATTCCCTTGCCTGCAAGGGCAATAGCATCAACCGATGCCTTGAGCTTGGGAGGAGCTGTTTCGTGACCACCAACAATTACAGCAGCTCCAAGAGCCATTGAGCCTGCTGCCAAAGCTAATCCTGCGTTTTCAATTCTTGATCTTCGTGACTTTTCTAATCTTGACATAATTTATACATTAGCATTATATAACTATAAAGTCAATAATATTTTACGTTAGATATTCCTTTTATAAAATTTATAGCTAATTAAGACCTATAGGAAAAAACGTGGAGGTTTATTAGCCATTTAACCTCTGTTTTTTACATGTAAGTTAGGGTCTGTTACTCTAAGTTCATGAAAAAACCGTATACAGAAGGCGGTGTCCTGCTTGC
>Ga0182027_10000669_pt1 | contig 58695 bp, 45 predicted proteins | sample 712E1DmetaG_FD_121300 | JGI IMG/M metagenome (GOLD analysis project Ga0182027, IMG submission 121300) | Permafrost microbial communities from Stordalen Mire, Sweden - 712E1D metaG (Illumina Assembly) | ecosystem: Environmental > Terrestrial > Soil > Wetlands > Permafrost | place: Sweden...
CGGCAAACGGCGGAACAGCACCGTCCTACCAGTGGAAAGTCAATGGAATCAATGTAGGAACAAACAGCCTTACCTATTCTTATGTACCGGTTAACAATGACCATGTGAATGTAATACTTACATCGAGTCTTACTTGTGTAACGGGCAACCCGGCTACTTCCAATACGGTGACTATGACCGTAAATCCAAACCTGCCGGTCAGTGTCTCAATAGCTCCATCTGCCAACCCGGTATGTGTAGGCACTTCGGTTACCTTCACTGCAACACCGGCAAACGGCGGAACAGCACCGTCCTACCAGTGGAAAGTCAATGGAATCAATGTAGGAACAAACAGCCTTACCTATTCTTATGTACCGGTTAACAATGACCAGGTGTATGTAATCATGACATCGAATGCAACCTGTGCTACCGGCAATCCTGCTACATCCAATGAGATTACAATCACGGTCAACCCATTGCCCACTCCCGAAATCAGCGGACCGGCCACAGTTGAAATTGGGCAGGTTGCAACATATACTACTGCGAATTCAGGCAACAGCTTTCTATGGAACGCTGTTGGTGGAACTTATACAACTTCAACAACCAATACGTTTACAGTAACATGGGGGACTGTCACAGGCACCGGCTCTGTAAGTGTTGTGGAAACAACTCCGGGCGGAGCATGCTCCGGTTCGAATAACTTACCAGTTACAATTACCCCTTGCTCATATACTATCAGTGGCATTGTACAGTATAATAATACCTTTTACACTCCTCTGAATGATGTCGTCATCCAGTTGTATAAGGATTCGACCTATATTGGTACAACTACCTCAGCCACCGAGATTATCGGCGGAGTTCAAAAAGAGGGTTACTATCAGTTCACAGGACTTTCAGGAGGCAACTACAATCTGGTTCTTTCATATCCAACAGGAACCTGGGGTGGTGTCAATGCTACTGATGCTCTTGTAATAGAACTTTATACCTGCTGCGGATATTCTCTGCCCGGACTCTTGTGGAAGGCCGGCGATGTTGACACGAATGCTGTTGTCAACGGAACTGACGCACTCTGGGTTAAATATCGTGTAGTCAACCTGGAAAACTACTTCCCTGAAGGTGACTGGGTATTCGGCAATGGCCTTATCACAGTTGTAAGTGACACTACCTACAACTTAAAACTCCTCTGCACAGGCGATGTGAATGCATCCTATATCCCGACAGGCTTCAAGAGCCAATCCTTTATCTCGGTTGTTGACGATGGAACCCGTTATATCTCCACCGGTCAGTCCTTCAATTATGATATCAAACCGTCCATAAACACGAAGATAGGAGCAATGACCCTCTTCCTTGGCTACGACGTCAGGGTTATAGAGGTTGAAGACGTGAAATCCAACATAGGCGATTTGCAGTCTAATGTGACCAACAGTGAAATCGGACTGGCATGGTCAAACAGCAACCCAGCTACCATGAATGAGAATGAACCGATCATTTCATTGAAAATGCGGTCGAAGGAATTCATAGAAACACCCATTCAGTCATTCGTCATCAACGATGGTAGTGAATTCGCCAACGCTGATGCAAACCTGATCTATGACCTCAATCTTAAGATGGCCAGGATCGCAACAGTGAATAATTCCTTCTCGTTAACCAACCATCCAAACCCATTCCAGAATACGACAGATATCGTTTACACATTACCGGAACAGGGACATGTCAAGTTGATTATAACAAACTTGTTCGGAGAAGAGTTACATACATTGGTGGATGCCGACAAGTTACCCGGGTCTTATACGATCAGGGTGAACCCTTTTGACGACAATCTAAAACCGGGTATTTACTTATACAAGATCAGGGTGGATGGAGTGACTACGACCTTTTTAAGGACCAATAAAATGGTCTTTACACGATAAACCGGTCTTACATGCACTATCTCTTCAACCAAACATAGATCACTGCAATTCCCAATAGTTTTTTTTGGTTCACTCTATTATAGAAATCAGCCTCCATCTTTGGGATTACCTGAAGTGGCTATCCTGGCTACTGTTTCAATCGCAATGGCTGAAACCGCAGTGCCATAATCAAGGTCGATGTTCTCCATTGTATCATGCGTGTCATGGTAGCCTTTCCGGCGGATATCATAATTCTCCATAAACAGGATCACAGGTATCCCTGTATCAGAAAAGATGATCCCATCGGTATTATAAAGTGTGCTGTGCGGATCTTCCCATGTACGGATTTCACCATCCAGGAGAAGATGCAAAGCCTTTGCCGGGATAGTCACGCCGTCCCTGGTTCGCTGTCCCGGCCCGCATCCTTTTCTGTCAGGAGATTTATTCCACTTTTCTGCATTGATGTTCCAGGAACGACAAGCCTGGTAAGCATAAGTTGAAAGCTGCAGGGATGCAATAGAATTACCGGGTGCAATCTGGAAGATGTCACGCCCGGTATCACGGTTATGGGCAATCATATCCATCAGTAAAATGCCGGTTATATTGATTCCTGAAAGGTCTTGTTTTGTTCCATCGGATCTGTGAAGTTGAAGGGTTTGTTGAATCATATGCTGGCAGAAATTACGTGCACCCATACAATCGGAAGGAAATTCCTCGCCGGTCAGATGCAGCAGCCAGATATCCCGTTCGAGCCGCCCTTCTTTGGCCATCCTGAGGTAGATCGGTGCAGCCAGCAGAAGTGTTGAAGTTGCAGAATGATTATCATCGGCACCCGCTGCTGACAGCCTGGCACCGGCGCTTTCACCGCTGCCGTTGTAAACATCTTCCATATAGGCAGTATCATAGTGATCGGCCATAATGACGGCTTCATTACGGTTCTTACCAGGAATCATTACCAGGATGTTGCGTTCAGATGCCGATCCTTCCTGGTTGGCTTTCCATCCTCCATAATCATGAAATTCAAAATCAGTCTCCCACTTAAAAGGTAATTCACCGAATTCCGCTTTTTTCTCCATGCCCGCTGACCTGATCTCTTCCTGGTAGCGGTTGAGCAGGTAATCTCCGAGCTTTTCCAGATCCCGGCGCGGATGAATGATATGTTTTAAGGTTGGCGGATCCTGCACCACATCTGCATTGTCTTTATTGATAAACTTTCCATGTGCCAGGAATAAGATCTGGTTCCAGTAGGCTTCTTCATATGCCCGGTCTGCAGTGTCGCCATAGGTCAGGAATTCCGGGATCTTATCATCACCGGAGGAGGGCCTGAGAATGGATGCCACAGCTGTGCAGATGGATTTCGCTTTTTCCTGGTCCTTTGACCTTCCCGGGAAGGATTCCAGCCATTCTTCCATGCTCATTTCCTTTGGAAACCTTACCAGGTGTCGCGCAAATTCTCTATCCAGGGGACGATTTCCAAGCTGTTCACAGCTGTCGAAAAGTGCAAGAAGGTTAAGCGGAGTCTGATGAAGATAATGATCATGGGCAGGATTAAAATTATTCAGGATCGAAAGAAACAGTTCCCGTCTCACAAACCTCGGCCAGAGTTCGATGCCGCTGGCCGGATCAGGTTCTTTGACAGGATAACCCGTCAGGTATCCGTTAATAAGGTCATGGGATAATATGATCTCATTGCTTCCTTTCGAAAGGCAACCCACCAATGGCCGATGCCAAAAAGTTTCGTAAAGTCCGGCCTGCATGGGAGGGAAGTAGAACCGGTAACGGAAAAGTCCGCCATCGACCACTTTCAACTCTGCTTCACCAACTGCCTTCCGGTCGGCCCGCGGACCATCCAGCAGCAGTTCAAGCGATTCGTGCAGCAACTGGCTGTTTCGCGCCATGGGTTTATTGTACAGATCGAGGGATTTCAGGTTGGTGCTGAACAGGGTCTGTGCCATAGGGTCGACCTCTTTACTGATCAGCAAGGCATCTTCATTCCGGTGGACACGGTCCCATCGGTTCGTCCGGATGTAGGTGTTAATAATAAAGTGTTCCAGGATATCTGCTTTTTCTCCTGGAAATTTTGGCTCATGCAGCCAACCGGATTGCGGAACACGGATTCCATGGACGTGTTCATTCCTTCTTACCAACCCTAACATCGGGATCTGGATCGCATTATATTGCTTTTTCTGAAGCTTGATATAATCAGGACTTCCCCACAGCATCATACTTCCCGGAAAAGGCAATAATGCTAATTCACCTGCCAGGTATCGTTCTTTTATCCCGGATGGCAATTTTTCGAAAGGGCGAAAGGTCAACAGATAGCTGATATGTGAAAAATCATCTTCATCATTTATCAGATAATTTCTGGTCCAGGATGGCAAAGTCTCCATCTTCCAGTATGCAAATGGGTAGAAATCTCCTGCCGGAAGGATCCGGAATCCCAGGTTCTTCAAATGATCTTCGTTCTCAACAGGGATCCCATAGGCATTCTCCATGATCCATTGCATCAGGAAGAGGAAAACCGACACCGGGGCCTCCTTACCCGGCGCCTCATAGAATGATTTCCAGAAAGCTTTCTCCGGTCCCTGCTCACTGGCCCCGAAAAAAGTCCATCGGACCCTTCCTTTATCGTCTTTTGTTTTCGATAATGACAGCGGTAGCAATGATACATACCTTTCCTTTTCAGGCAGACCGGAATGCCGGATCAGTTGTTCAGGCCAGAAAATGTTATTGATGAGATTTTTTTGTTTATGGCCGGCAAGATGGGCAGGAAATTTCCCCCTTCCCATTTGCACAATATGCTCCAGGATCTGTCTCCCGGTTTCTTCTAGTCCGGGTCTTAGCTGGTATTCCTCCTCAAATTCGGAGATCTTCCAGCCAAATAAATCCTGGGGTTCGAATACCCTTGAATCGACCTCCCCGGTATAAGGTGAGATCCCGTTCCTGGCCGGTGGCATATATTCGGAATAAGCACGCAAAGGATAATTGTTCTCTCCATTATACCATGGGAATCCTTTTAAAAATTCCAGCCATCCCTGATTATTTTTTGTTTTCATCGTTATCAATCGCTGAATCTAATCTTTTTTCAATGCTAAAATAAAGATAATATCCGGATGTATTCGGTTTGGTAACAGAGTTCTTTCAGGATAGGGTTGGAGAAAAACATTTTTTGTTTAATGAATGATAATCACTCAGGAAACATTATCATCAATAATATTTCGTCCCTACGGGACCCGTAATATGTTTGACAATATTGATTCTACAAATATTTCGTCCCTTCGGGACCCGTAATATGTTTGACAATATTGATCCTATAAATATTTCGTTCCTACGGGACTTGTGATATGTGAGACATTATTGATCCTATAAATATTTCGTCCCTACGGGACCCGTAATATGTTTGACAATATTGATTCTACAAATATTTCGTCCCTTCGGGACTCATATTCTGGCTGGTTAAAAATATTTTCTAAAATATTTTTTGCTAATTCGATTGTCCTGTAGGGACAAAATATTTATATGTCTGGTTAAAAATATTTTCTAAAATATTTTTTGCTAATTCGATTGTCCCGTAGGGACAAAATATTTATATGTCTAGTTAAAAATATTTTCTAAAATATTTTTTGCTAATTCGATTGTCCCGTAGGGACAAAATATTTATAGGTCTTTCCGTGACAAAACCCAATATACAATTCCGATCATGACCGCAGCATAGATCAGTGGAACAGCGCAATCAAGCAATGACAGGTGTTCCTGAACATTCAACCCCATCAATTTTTTCAAGATAGGGAAATAGGGGTATTCAACAATACGAACGACGGAATTGACCGGGAGGAATTGAGAAACATTATTGGGTTGCAGTTTCGGAATCTTCAGGATAAAGTAGAGAACGGGTTCTATTATCAGGGCATACAGGGTGAATATAGCAATGGATAAGCCGGTATTTCTTAACAGGAACCCGGTGAAAAATGCGAATACCAGAAATGAAAACATCTGGATGAAGAACCCGCTGGCAAAACTGACCTTTTTAAACATCATGGTCAAATCATAGCTGCCGGTATTGGCCATGCCAAGGATAAGAGTGCCAAGGACAAGGATAAAGGTTATGAGCAGTGAGATAATGAAGATCAACTGAAGTTTTGAGAGCAGGAATTCCTGACGGCTCATGCCATTCACAATATTCTGACGGATTGTTTTATTGGTAAACTCATTCGTGATCAATATGATGATTACAATGGAAGGAAGGATCAGTATATAGCGGATACTGGCGAAAAATGCGATGTTTTGCCAGATATCCGGAAAGAAATAGATCGTGACATGGGGAAATGGAATCGGGCTATGTTTGTTTAAATTATCAATCCAGCTATTGAGTGTAACCCCGGCCATCAGGATCCCAAGTAATAGAAAAAGGAAATACAATCCCATCAGGATCCAGAAAACCTTATAGGTCAGGATTTTTTTCAGTTCGATCTTCAGAAGTTTCATCATGGATCAGGAATTATCGCGTAAGAGCTCCAGGAAATGTTGTTCTAAGGTTCTTTTCCGCTCACAAAGATGAGTCAGCACGATACCTTGTTTATAAAGAAATTCATTAACCGCTGAGGGCCGGATCTGATTTTTGAAATAAACCAGCCATTTATCCTCCGATCGCACTATGGAACTGAAATCCGGGTGTTGTGAAATGGCTTTCTGCAATTGTAGCATGTCATTTGAAGCGATCTCGAGGAGTTCGGAAACAGCCAGCACCTCGCTCACCTCCCCATCGAACAGTTTCTTCCCTTTGCTGAGAACGGCTACATGCGAGCAGATCTTCTGAACTTCATCCAGGAGATGGCTTGCAAGGATAATGGTGATTCCCTTTTCTGCTACCTTTTTGATCAGGTCGCGCATCTGTACGATACCCTGCGGATCCAACCCGTTGGTCGGCTCATCGAGGATGAGCACATCAGGGTTGCCCAGCAGGGCAGATGCAACAGCCAGGCGTTGTTTCATCCCAAAGGAAAAAGTGCGGAACCGGTCATTACGACGATCAAATAAACCAGTAATCTGAAGGACTTCTTCGATATCATCGTAAGGTTTATCCTTAATATCAGCAACAATCTTCAGGTTTCTCACTGCACTGAGATAGGGAAAGAAATTCGGACTTTCGATGACCGATCCGATGCGTTTCCTGCTTTCCTTGGAAGGCGGTTTCCCGAACCATTCAAAAGTACCGGCATCATTTCTTACAAGGTCGAGAAGAATACTGAGTGTAGTGGTTTTACCGCTGCCGTTCGGCCCAAGCAACCCAAAAACCTGTCCTTTCTGAATTTCAATGAAAAGACCATTGACGGCCTGGATCCTGCCGTATTTTTTTGAGATTCCCTGGATAGATAAAACCTTTTCCAAATTTCTGGAATGATGAAGGTGAAGAATGATGTTTAGACGACAGAAGCCGGATATTGTTACAAAATGTACTGTCCGCTACCGGTAAAGTAAAAAAACAGTTGGTTTTTTATTGAGTTCAGGTTTCTTCTTTTTCCATTCCTTAACCGAAAGTGTTATAATGCACTCCTCAGGGGTGGTCAGTGAAGTGGCAAGGCATACCAATGTGGATTCCTGGCATGTTTCCGTAATTGCCTGGAGAAGCTGGAGATTCCGGTAAGGCGTTTCAATGAAAACCTGGGTCTGGTCCTTCCTGATAATGTCTTGTTCGATTTCCCTGAGTCGTCTTGCCCGTGCAGCTTTATCAATGGGAAGATAACCATGAAACACAAATTGCTGCCCGTTGAACCCCGAGGACATTAATGCCAGCAGGATGGATGAAGGACCGATCAGCGGAGCTATTCTGATCCCTGATTCATGCGCCAGGCGCACCACCAGCGAACCAGGATCTGCAACACATGGGGTGCCTGCCTCTGAAATGATGCCGGTATCATGTCCGTTTCGCAAGGGTTCAAGAAAGAGAGAGGCATCAGTGGAACTGGTGTGTTCATTATAAAGTGTAAAAGTCAGACTATCGATTTCAATTTCAGGACAAATTTTCTTCAGAAAACGTCTTGCCGTCCGCAATTCTTCAACAATGAAATATTTAATCCTGAAGATGATTTCCCGGTTGGCAGGTGGAAAAACAGTATCGACCTGGCTTTCCCCAAGCAGGGACGGGATCAGGTACAACGTTCCTTTCTTCATTTTATCCATGGTAAATGATCAAGATCGACATTCCCTCCCGAAAGAATGACGCCGACTTTTTTGCCTTTCACATCTACATCACCGCCCAGTAAAGCAGCAACGGCAACAGCAGATGAAGTTTCGATGAGTATTTTCATCCGTTCCCATACCAGGCGCATGTTCCGGATGATAGCTTCTTCCGGAACGGTTACAATGCTTTCAACATGTTCCAGGATGATGGGAAAGGTAAAGCTTCCCAGTGAAGTCCTGAGTCCGTCGGCGATGGTGTTGGGATGCAGGGATGGAATAAGTTTCTTTTGGGTGAATGATAACCACGCGTCGTTGGCTTGTTCTGGTTCGGCGGCAATGACTTTCGTTTTGGGTGAAAAATAATATGCTGACAAGGCTGTACCACTTAACAATCCGCCGCCTCCGACCGGGGCAAGCAGTATGTCAAGATCCTGGATATCCTCGAATAATTCTGCTGCCGCCGTTGCCTGGCCCGCAATGATACGCAGATTATTGTAAGGGTGGATCTCGATGGCACCTGTGGCCGCAATGACTTTTTCAAGGGTCTCTTCCCGTGCCGCAAGGGTGGGTTTGCAAAGTGTTATTATACCGCCGTAATCCTTTACTGCGCTGATCTTGACGGGAGAAGAATTCTCCGGCATCACGATATAGGCAGGCAGGTTTCTGAGTGAAGCAGCCCACGACAGTGCCTGGGCATGGTTCCCCGACGAGTGCGTGGCCACCCCATGGCTGGTTTGAGATTCCTCCAGTGAAAACACGGCATTCGTGGCGCCCCTTGCTTTGAAAGCGCCCACTTTCTGGAAATTCTCACATTTAAAAAACAGTTCTGCTCCTGTCATCCGGTTAAGGGTAAAAGAAGTGATGACAGGTGTACGATTGATGTAGGGCCGGATTCGCCCTGCTGCCTGCAGGATATCTTCTGCTGTGGGTGGATTATGGAGTGTTGGTTCCAAGATGGCCCTGGTTGGAATTTATCAGATTACTTCAATCGGGAAACAATTTCTTTAGCAAGGGTTTCGCATGCCCGGTCAAGTTGTTCATACACTTTTTCAAAGGAGGGCAATCCATCATACCAGGGATCTCTCACATGCTGGTCGGAACCGGGGTTAATAATATTCATGATGTAGTCGACCTTCTCCATATCCTTATCATCCCTTGACAGTTGAGCAACATTTGAATAATGATAGGAATCCATCACATAGATCCTGTCAAACCGGTCGAAATCCTTTACTGTGAACAGCCGTGCAATATGCCCAGTGATATCGATGCCTCTCTTCTGCAAGGTGTGGACGGCCCGCTCATCGGGGGAATCACCGGTATGAAAATTTTCAAATCCGGCAGAATCAACGATTCCGGAATAATTCAGTTGCTGAAATTTTTGTTTGAGAATACCTTCGGCCATTGGCGAGCGGCAAATGTTGCCGGTACAAACAAAGAGGATCTTCACAATTTAATCTTCTTATCCAGTTCTTCGACAAATGTACGGAACTGCTTGTCGGTTTCCACCAGGTTGTTAACGGTCCTGCAGGCATGAAGCACAGTTGCGTGATCTTTATTTCCGCAATGCAGCCCGATGCTTGCCAGTGAAGCTTTAGTATGTTTCTTTGAAAAGTACATAGAAAGCTGGCGTGCCTGTACGATCTCCCGTTTCCGGGTTTTGGAATGGATCATCTCAATGGGGATATTGAAATAGTCGCACACCACTTTCTGAATATAGTCGATGGAGATCTCCCTGGAGGTGTTTTTTACGAATTTATCGATCATCTGCCGGGCAAGATCCAGGGTGATGGTTTTCTTGTTCAGTGAGGATTGGGCGAGAAGTGAGATCAGCGCGCCTTCCAGCTCACGGATGTTGGTGTTGATGCAGTATGCAAGATATTCCACTACCTCCTGGGGTATATCGATACCGTCGTTATATAGTTTTTTATGAAGGATGGCAATCCGGGTTTCCAGGTCGGGGATCTGAAGATCAGCCGAAAGTCCCCATTTAAAACGGGAAAGCAAGCGTGGTTCAATGCCTTTCATTTCCACAGGGGGCTTATCAGAGGTCAGAACGATCTGGTTGCTTTTCTGGTGGAGATGGTTGAATATGTGAAAGAAGACATCCTGGGTCTTTTCCTTCCCGGTAAGGTTGTGGATATCATCAATGATCAGCACATCGATCATCTGGTAAAAATGAATAAAATCATTTTGATTGTTATTCTTTACCGAATCGATGAACTGGTTAATGAACTGGTCAGTCGTTACATAAAGAACTGTCTTCTCCGGAAAACCATTTTTTACCTGGAGACCGATTGCATGGGAGAGGTGAGTCTTTCCAAGGCCGGTACCGCTGTAAATCAACAAGGGATTAAAGGAGGTCTTTCCAGGGTTATTTGCAACTGCATAACCGGCAGAACGTGCCAGGCGATTGCAATCACCTTCCACGAAATTTTCAAACGAATAACCCTCAATCAGCTGGGAGTTGACACGTATTTTCTTAAGACCGGGAATGATAAATGGATTGGGGATCTCTTTTGAGTTGCCCCTGTTAAGGTCGATGGGCATGGATACCGATGGGTTGACAATGGCTTTCTTTTCGCCAGTAGGAATGTTAACAGTATATGGCCCTGGATCCTCTTCCGTATTATCCATGATAATACTGTACTCCAGGCGTCCTTCTGGTCCCAGTTCTTTCTTTATCGTTTTCTTTAATAAACCGATATAATGTTCTTCCAACCATTCGTAGAAAAACTGACTGGGAACCTGAATTGTAAGAACATTATCCTTCAGCTTGACTGGGTTAATCGGAAGGAACCAGGTCTTATAACTCTGATAATTTATATTGTCCTTTATTATCTTAAGGCAATTTTCCCAAACTTCTGCTGTATTCTTTTCCATTCCCAAACTACCGGCAAGAGTGTATTTTCAAATTTCTTCGTTACGTGCTGTTTTTTAAAGTATTGGATTCAGTCCGCAAGTCAAAACCCGAAGACGCTGCAATGAAATAATTTTAATTAACAAATATTTAAAAAAAAAGTTTAAAAAAAAAATTTTTCTGGCTTGTTTTATAAAAATATTTTATTTCAGATTTCCCATTTTTTGCACTTCGAATAAAAATTTCATAAAATATAAATCGGAATCGGCAACTCCTTATACATGAATGCGTTTTAAACGATATTGTGAATTATTTTAACATATTATAAATAAGTATGTAGTTCAAATATAATTAGTTATAACTTGAATCAGGAAAGCTTTATTATTATTAAGACTCATTAGAAATTTTAAAAATTATGTTAACAAGGCATTTTTTAAGCTAACAAAACAGTCGTTATACCTTGTATCTTCTGCAACCTGCCCGTAATCGCCATCCCGGAAGATCGTCTTATGGAGAACCTTATTCTACAAGCGTTTTCAAACTCCTGCAGGAGAATATCTGCTTGCTCATCTTTTAATATTTTCATCACGTCATTCATCAATGGATATTCAAAACAAACCTCATAAATTTCATCTACTGTTCGTGTGACGATCAGTGCCTGACTGAGTGCCTCCCTTGCTGCCGTCCTGTATGCGTTGATCAATCCCGGTATTCCCAGTTTTATTCCACCGAAATAACGGATGACAACAATCATGATATTGGTCAGGTCCTTCGATTGGATCTGGCCGAAAATGGGCTTACCCGCGGTGCCGGATGGTTCCCCGTCGTCATTCACACGCCAGGCAGATTTATCGTACCCCAGGCAATATGCATAACAATGATGACGGGCATCATGGTATTCTTTCCTGAGGGCTGTCAACTGCATCTTAACATCTTCTTCCGAAGACACCGGGAATGCAAGTGCAATAAATTTGCTGCCTTTTTCTTTATAAATGCCCTGGGAGGAAGAAGAAATTGTCCGGTAAGTATCGTCAAAAAGCATTTCAGCTGCTCAATATTCCATTGCGAAGATAAGTTTTTTTTACCTTAGCGGCATGAAAAATTACCAGGTCTCGGTAAAAATGATCCTCGACGAGTTCAGGCAGAAACTCGCTGAGAACTACAAGCAGGAAGAAGTCATGCAGTTTGTATACCTTCTTTTTGAGGAATGGATGGGATGGAACAAAGCAGAAGTGCATCTGGGAACCGGGAAATTATTGAAAGGGGAGGAGACAGCCCGGTTTTGGGATGCACTTCGGCAACTTCAGAAAAATAAACCGATACAATATATTATAGGTGTAACGCATTTCCTCGGTACGAGAATAAAAGTTCAGGAAGGCGTTCTCATCCCCAGGCCTGAAACCGAAGAACTGGCAGCAATGATACTCAGTGATTATCGTCACCGGCAATACGAAGACCTGTCACTGCTGGATATCGGCACCGGCTCTGGCTGCATCCCGGTCGCGATCAAAAAACAAATGCCGGGAATGGAGGTCACTGCCCTTGATATTTCATCGGTAGCATTACAGATTGCAACAGAAAATTCAGTGCTGAATCAATGCAGTGTGAAATTCATACAGACAGATATCCTCGACCGGCAGGGATGGAAGAATTTTCCCGGATATACGGTCATTGTCAGCAATCCACCCTATATCGTGGTAAGTGAGCGTTTATCGATGCATGCGAATGTCGTTGAATATGAACCGCACGAAGCGTTGTTCGTGACCGATGAAGATCCACTTCAATTTTATACAGCCATTGCGGAATTTGCGTTCCTACACCTGGTGCGGCCCGGATCGCTCTACCTGGAGATCAATGAACGGTTTGGAAAGCGGATCAGGGAATTTCTTCTTTCCATTGGATTTGATAAAGCAGATGTGTTGAAAGACATTCATGGAAAAGACCGGTTTATCCGCGCTGAAGCAAAGACAACCATGCTCGTTACCTCGTACTGGAATGTTGAACATTAATTATACCGGTATTCCTTTTACCTGGAAAGCTCCCTGGTAACTCCTCCCGCAACCAGCAAATCCTTCAATTCATTAAAAGGAATGAAAACATCAATTGACCCTGAAGTATAAGGCGCGATATCGTATTGATTGTAGAAAAATCCGATCCCTTGACGGGTAACATAAAAATTGTCGGTCGGTTTGACCGTGTCGTTAAAGAATCCTGCATCCTTAAGACTTTGAGTCGTCGGGAGGTGATTCTTTTCATGGATCTTATCGCTGAGGATAGAGCTCAGCTGGGTCTCCGAATTCTCCTTAAAAATGTCTTTAAGACTGACCTCCCTGCCGGTCCAAAGGTTCACTACAGTATACTCACGTGTTTGAAGTCCGTGTGCTCCACCGGTAAAGGCATAATGATCGATGTAGAAACTCAAAACATGTGAACCGTTCATAAGGATATGCAGGAATTTCAATGATTGCCAGTTAAAGCTGGAAGCCATTGTTTCCTTATAAATACCCTCATTGGTGTAAAGATAATTTTCAAAATAGACTTGTTTCATTCCATCCAGTAGCTTTTCCGGTTGTGCTATTCTTACCTGTTTTCCTATGAATTTCACAAGCATCAGGTTAATCAGTGAATCGGAGATAAGGGGATTGGCAGATTCACCAGGCAGCAGCATTCCAAGCTGTATTGTTGCAACAGGTGATTTTGGCCTCTTCACCAGTGGAGTAAAGGCTTTCCGGTAATAAACATTCATAGCAATACTCCCCTCAGAATATTTTTCCGTCACTTCAAAAGGGAAAAGTTTGCTGCCGGCAGAGATCTCAAATGTACCCGACAAAGTCTGGCTATTGGAAAATTTCCCTTTGAAGAGGTTTCCTGCAGTAGCATTCAGTTCCTTCAGGGTAAACGCGTCGCCGGAACTCATCTTTCCATATACAGGGATACCTTCTCCCGTATTTTCTTCACCAATCAGAGTTTTACCAGGCTGGAGAAATGAATAATCTCCATAGATCGTATCGTTGATCTTAACAAGGTTCATTTCTATAGCGTATTCCTTGTTAATGGTTCCGATGAGATGGAGATAGCATTTCTTCGGAACCATGTTCTGTGCATTTCCCGATATACCTCCCAGCAAGAAAACCAGGAGTAGAATTGTTTCAAAATGTTTTTTCATTTTTACTCTGATTTTAATTCTGCATTCGAAATCTTGAATTCATAATTTCTTAAAGATCTTGCTTCCGATCCTCACCATAGTGCTTCCCTGTTCGATTGCAATGCGGTAATCGCCCGACATGCCCATTGAGAGTTCGCTGAAGCCCGGATCATCCGGAAAATATTCTTTTGATAATTGTTCGAAATAAAACTTTAACATCCGGAATTCCTTATATATCAACGTAACATCCGGTGTATATGTTGCCATCCCCATCACGCCGATGATATGAACATGCTGCAACGCCCTGAATTCCTCCGATAACAGCAAATTCCTTGCTTCAGTAAAGTCAAGTCCGAATTTTGTCTCTTCCGTTGCAATGTAAAGCTGTAACATGCAGTTGATGATCCGGTCATTCCGTAAGGCTTCCCCGTTAATCTCATGTAACAGTTTCAGGCTGTCGACGCTCTGGATCACATGAACGAAAGGAACAATTAATTTAACTTTGTTTGTCTGTAGATGCCCGATAAAATGCCATTCAATATCCTGTGGTAATAGTGGCTGTTTGGCGATCAGGTCCTGGACCCTGTTCTCCCCGAACCTTCGCTGGCCGGTAGCATAGACCTCCCGGATACTTGGTAATGACTGCATCTTGGATACGACGATCAACTTCACATTGGAAGGGATCTCGGAACGCAGGGCATCCAGGTTTTCCTTGATATTCATCATAACAGGAAGTAGGAAAGAACAGATACAAATGTACGATTTGATTTTTCTCAAATGGCAATAAAAAATGAATAATCCAGTTTTTGACTATATATTGTAATTTTGTCTCTTCGTCTTATGGTAAAGAAGGTCCTTTTTTCCCTTTTACGTCAATTCCTCTTCTGGCTTGTTTTTTTCAATTTTACCAGGATGGTATTTCTCATCTACCATCTCCGGCTGATCCTGATCGAAAAAATACACCTTACTGAACTCCTGCAGATCCCGTTCAGGGCATTACGTCTCGATCTTGCTACGGTCTGTTACATCATGCTGATCCCTTTTCTCATCCTTTTGGTTCAGTCGGTATACAGTCCAAAGTGGATCAACAAGGTAAACAAAGCATATACAGCGATCCTTTGTTTTGCTTATGCATTAACTGCTGCCGGTGAGATCGGGATTTACAGTGAATGGAAAACTAAGCTGACGTACAAAGTCGTAAAATACCTGAGCCATCCGTCAGAGATCTATAACTCATCCGAGTCAGGGATCTTCATTCTACTGGTCTTTCTTTTCCTTTTTATGTTCCTGGCAGGATTTTTTGCCTATATCAAATTTTTTGCAGTCGATATTATCCGTGAAAAGAAGAATTTCCTGTTCAGTTTCCTTCTCCTGATTATTACACCCCCGCTGTTGTTTATCGGAATGCGAGGTGGTACACAACAGATCCCCATCAATCAAAGCGAATCCTACTATTCAAAGCACAACATCCTGAATCTTGCTTCCGTCAATAATTTTTTCAACCTCTATATCAGCATTTTTGAGAATCTTGCCAATTTTAACCTGAATCCCTATATCTTTATGGATTCCCGGAAAGCAGCACAGGAAATAAAAGAGATCTATCAGATTAAGAAAGATACCACTATTTCCATTCTGAAAAATCCCCGTCCCAACATTGTAATCCTGATCATGGAAAGCTGGTCTGCCGATCTCATGGAAGACCTTGGAGGAGAACCGGGAATTACTCCTGAGTTCAAAAACCTGGAAAAGAACGGAATTCTCTTTGACCAGATCTATGCACCGGGTTCACGTTCCGAACAGGGGATGGCCTCCATTTTCGGTGGTTTTCCTGCGCACCCCATTTCTTCGATCACGGTACAGCCCGATAAATTCGTTAAACTTCCGAGTTTGCCGCAGGTGCTGCAGAAGGAAGGCTATTCCACTTCTTTTTATTTCGGGGGACAATTGATCTACGGAAATATCAAGAGCTATATCATCTTTAACAACTTTGATAAGATCATGGAAGGCACCGATTTTCCAGCTGATATCCCAAGGGGAAAACTAGGCATTCATGATGAATATACCTTAGGTTATCAGATGAATGACCTGGGTAAGCAGAAGCAGCCTTTCTTCTCCGCACTGTTTACGGTCAGTACACATTCGCCCTGGGATCAGCCTTATAAAAGACCATTAAAATGGGGTGATAACGAACATAATTACATCAATGCGGCATACTATACCGATCACTGCCTGGGCGAATATTTTGCAAAAGCAGCCAAACAACCCTGGTTCAATAATACCTTATTTATCATTGTAGCGGATCATAGCCATAATTCATACAGGAACTGGGATCCGCAGTCAAAGGAATACCATAAGATCCCGCTGTTATTTTACGGGAATGTGATAAAGGATCAATTCAGGGGAAAACGCTGGCACAAACTGGGTAACCAGCAGGATATAGCCTCTACACTCTTAGCTCAACTTGGCATTGATCACCAGCGGTTTCACTGGAGCAAAAACCTCTTCAACCCTTATACTCCTGAATTTGCTTATTATACAACGGAAGACGGCGATGGCTGGATCCGGCCTGATGCCTATTTCTCATTCGATGCCGGCACTAATTACTATCATTTCCTGCAGATCAACCCAAAAATCAAAGATTCAATTCTGACAGAAGGAAAAGCTTTTCTGCAAGGGGTATTCGGAGAATATATGGGGGATTAACCAAGTTCTAGGTTCTAAGTTTAATTTTTAAATACCAGTGCCCAGTACCCAGAACCCAAATCCTATTCCAAAACGTGAACCACCAGCCCACTCCTTAACTTCGGTTCAAACCATGTGGTTTTCGGGGGCATAATGTTTCCTGAATCTGCAATATCGATCAATTGCTTCATTGAAACAGGATAGAGGGCAATAGCTGCCCGCATCTCGCCATTGTCGACACGCTTTGAAAGTTCGCAAAGTCCACGGATCCCACCGACGAAATCGATCCGGGTGGAGGTCCTGAGATCTTTTATATCCAGGATATTTTCGAGTACCAGTCGCGAAAGAATGGTCACATCAAGGACACCGATGGGATCGGAATCATTAAATGTGCCGGGTTTTGCTGTAAGCGAATACCATATCCCGTCAAGGTAAAGACTGAAATTATGCAGCCGGTCCGGCTTATAAATGGCTTTCCCTTTTTCTTCAATTCCGAAATTTATGGCCAGCTTTTTCAGGAATTCTGCCGAGGTCATTCCGTTCAGGTCATTAACCAATCTGTTGTAATCGATGATGCTTAATTGGTTATCGGGAAAATGAACGGCAAGGAAATAATTATATTCCTCGGTACCATTATGGTCCGGATTGTTTTTTTTCTTCTCATTGCCAACCAGGGCAGCTGCTGCTGTGCGGTGATGACCATCAGCTACATAGGTATAAGGGACCTTTGCAAAAAGTTCGATGATCTTCCTGGTGATCTTTTTATCTTTGATCACCCAGAAATGATGCCCAACTCCATCGGAGGCCACAAAATCATATTCCGGTTCATTCTCTTTTACAATCCCTGCAACGATCTCATCAATTTCAGGTACGGCAGGATAGGTGAAGAAAACAGGTTCCATGTTGGCATTGGTAATACGCACATGTTTCATGCGGTCCTCTTCTTTATCTTTACGCGTCAACTCATGCTTTTTGATGATGCCGTTCATATAATCTTCAACGCCGGCACAACCCACGATGCCATATTGTGTTTTCCCTTTCATGGTTTGTGCATAGATATACAGGTAATCCTCCGGATCCTGCACCAGCCAACCTTTCTTGCGGAAGAGGTCGAAATTTTCTTTTGCTTTGTCATAGATTGGCTGAGAATGGCAATCCACTCCGCAGGGAAGATCAATCTCGGGCTTAATGATGTGCAGAAGGGAATAGGGATTCCCTTTTGCTTCTACTCTTGCTTCGTCAGAATTGAGTACGTCGTAAGGACGGGAAGCTAAATCTTTAACAATTTCTTTCGGAGGTCTGAGTCCCCTGAAAGCCTTTAATAATGCCATAAAACAATTGTTTATAAGTGAAATGAACAGTGGAATAAAGTGTGGAAATGATCATCCCGGATTAAGAAGGTAATTCATTGTCTTCATCCTCATCCGCACCCATCTCACCGGGTTTCACACTTCGCTGAAGGGAACCGATCAATGCACCGATCATTTTTGTCATCTCCATCAGGTGATTCTTGGAGTTTTCAAACACCTCATCCGTTATGAACATCTGGCTTAACGCTATGGTTGAAAATACAACACATTCCCTCACGGAACTCTTTGCCATTTTGAGATAATATACAAACTGGCTCTTGTTACGCGATGATCCTTCTGCGATATTCGTAGCAATGCTCGTTGCAGAAGCCAGAAAGCGTTCAAAGAAAAACCGGGTATAAGGATCGTCTTTCACACTTCTGCTCATCGTAAAGATCGTATCGGTATATTCGAGCGCTTTATGATAGATCCGGAGATCTTCAAACCTGAAGAAGGTAGTGGTTTTTTCCTGTTCGATATCCATAGTAAAGAGTAATAAAGTGAATAATAAGTTCTGTAAGTGTATGGTTTACATCGAGACATGATGTTGACAACAATGATCGGTTAACCTCACTTGTTTACCTGGAATGTCCTGTCACCGTTTTTCAGGAAATTCACTATTTGCTTTGCAGCTGCAATGCCTGCATTGATGTTTGCTTCTTCCGTTTGCGCACCCATTTTTTTGGGTGTAAAGAAATAACGGCCCTTGAAGTTTGTTTCGAATTCAGTTTTATTGGTAGGTTCCACATCCGAAAGATAAGCAAAATCTTTCCGGTCTGCAAATATTTTAAGCAGGTCTGCTTCCTGGATCACCTCGGCCCTGGCAGTATTGACCAGCACCGCCGGGGCAGGCATTTTGGATAGCAATGCGTAATTGACAGACTGCTTTGTCTGGCTGTTGGCCGGAATATGTAACGAGATATAGTTGCATGTGCTGTAAAGTTCTTCCGCAGAACCAATAGCCGTTACGCCGTCCTTTTCGATCTCTGCTTTGGGAATGAAAGGATCGAATGCAAATACCTTCATCCCGAAACCATGGGCGATCCGGGCAACATTCTTCCCAACATACCCGTATGCGTGGATACCAAGTTTCTTATCTTTCAACTCAAAACCCGATTTCCCATTGAAAAAGTTCCTTGCATGGTAAACCATCAACCCAAGTGCCAGTTCGGCAACTGCATTGGAGTTCTGGCCTGGTGTATTCATGGCACAGACACTCTTTTCAGTGGCTGCCTGCAGGTCAATATTGTCATATCCTGCACCGGCCCTGACAATGATTTTAAGTCTTTTTCCGGCATCGATCACCGATTTATCCGCTTTATCGCTCCGGATAATCACTGCATCCGCATCGGCAACTGCGCTTATGAAATCAGCCTGGCTGGTATAGCTTTCCAGCAGTGCCAGCTCAAATCCGGCCTCTTCTATAACTTTCCGAATACCCTTAACGGCAATAGGGGCGAAGGGTTTATCTGTAGCAATCAATACTTTCGTCATATAGTTTTTTTTAGGTTTCTGATTCAGGTTGAAGAGTTAACTATTCGCTTTTTCAAATTCCTTCATAGCGTCGACCAGTGCCTGGACACTTTCTATTGGTAAGGCATTGTAACAGGAAGCCCTGAAACCACCTACCGAACGGTGCCCTTTGATGCCGATCATACCTTTGCCCTTTGCAAATTCCATGAAAGCATCTTCTTTGTCTTTATACTGTTCTTTCATGACGAAGCAGATATTCATCAGTGAACGGGATTCTTTTTCAACCGTTCCGACGAATATCTTGCTGTTATCGATCGCATCATAGAGAAGCTGGGCTTTTTTTTGATTCATCGCCTGAATTGCAGTCACACCTCCAAGACCTTTGATCCACTTCAGCGTTTCTAGACAGGTGTAAATTGCAAAGCAAGGAGGTGTGTTGAAAAGCGAACCTTCCTTGATATGGGTCCTGTAATCGAGCATAGTCGGGATCGGACGATCCACCTTGCCAAGTATATCTTCACGGATGATCACGACGGTGACACCTGCCGGCCCGATGTTCTTCTGGGCTCCACCATAGATAATCGCATATTTAGAAACATCAACCGGGCGACTGAGGATATCGGATGACATATCGGCAACCAGCGGAACCGGGCTGTCTATATCAGTATGTAATTCGGAACCGTAAATCGTATTGTTTGTGGTGATATGGAAATAATCGGCATTAGCAGGAATAGAAAAATTCTTCGGAACATAAGTAAAATTCTTATCCGAAGAAGATGCAACAATATCCACCTGGCCGAAGAATTTGGCTTCCTTTATTGCTTTCTTGGCCCAGACACCGGTTTCGAGGTAGGCGGCCCTGGTCTTCAATAAATTATAGGGAACCATGCAGAACTGAAGACTGGCGCCTCCCCCGAGAAACAGAACATGGTAATTTGGAGGGATGTTCAGCAATTCTTTGAACAGGGCTACTGCTTCATCAATGATGGCCTGAAAATCTTTGCTGCGATGGGAAATTTCGAGTAATGACAAACCGCTTCCATTTAGGTTGAGGATCGCTTTAGCTGAATTCTCGATGGCAATGCGTGGCAGTATGGAAGGACCGGCGTTAAAATTGTGCTTCTTCATAGAGATTTAGTGTTAAAATGTTATATATATTTATGTTGTTGAGTGTAATGCCGATGAAGAAAAAACAAAGATAAAATAAAATAGCCTTAAAAATCAAATTATAAGAGGAAAAAATAATGGAATTACTACAAATATAAGGCATTTACCTGTTCCGGGCATCCACACCTTCCACAAAATTCCACCGATCGTTTTCGAAGATGAAACCGTCGTAAACATCTCCTGCCGGAACCAGCACCTGTCCCTTGCTTTCCGGCGTCTCAAGCGTGACAAGCCGGTCGCAAACGATCATGGAGGCCTTTGAACGGCTCTCTTTGAAAGTCCTGTTTGAGGCATTCCATTTTTTTCCCTTTGAGAGAGACTGCTCTTCGTAACGTAAAACCATTGTGGCAACCGGTGAATATTTGAAGATTATACGCTTGTTTTCTCCATCCTTATATTTATTAAATATTTTTTTTCCGAAATGAGGATTATTCTTATCATCAAAGATAAGGATCTCAATGATTTTCTGCATCTCCGAAAGAGTCGTACTTTCCCATCCCAGCAAAGTATAGATCATCCCTGTTTTAGAACTTTCCTGAATGACCTTGAAGTATAATGCGCCATACCAGCAACCGGCGTTCAATGCGCTGTGTTCAGGGTCAGGAATGGAATCGGAACGGTCCCTGAGTTCAATGATCCTGTATGTGTTTTTACTACTATTATCAGGAACCTGAAGAATACAAAAGTACAGGTTTGAGCCGCTGGTAGTGGGAAGGTTCCAGTTATAGATCCGGAACTTTTTATCGGGAGAAGTCATCTTAGCCAACTTCTTAAGGGAATCGAACGGGTAAGTAAAGGATCCTGGCAACTCAATGGCTGTTTTAAGCGTATTCCTGAAAAGCGTGTTCAGGGATTGCCGAACCGAATCATTACCGGTTTTCTGAATTTTTCGTTGTATGGAAGATAACGAATCATCCAATTGTAACAGGCTCAGTTTGTTTTGAGCATAAAAAGGAGATGAAAACAGAAGAATGCAGATCACTAAACAAACCCGGTAGCAGAATAGCATAAAAGAATTTTTAAATATAACGGTCAAAATTAGGTAATCTTATAAAACAGCAAAATGGCGAAATAGAAGCGAAATAAAAAAACTGGTGAATTGTTGATCTGGTTAACTGTTGAGTAAAAATGTCAATTCACTTTATAACTTTATAAACTTTAGAAACTTCAGAAACTCAATTCATTCGTAAATCGTACTTTGTATTTCGTACTTACACCGATTCCCTTAATTTTGCAGTAAAGATAATCAGGATGGAATTGAACGGCAGAATTGAATCTTTTATATCATTGGGCAATTTTCTCAGGGATTTTCTTGATGAGAAAGGCAGGAATGAAGATCCATTATTTTCTGAATTTGATGAAGCGATCCGGCATGCAGGAATTCTGAATCAATGGTTTACCCGTGAATCTGTCGAACAGACCCTCCGGGCATGGACGCTCAACCTCAGGAAAGAAGAATTGGAGAATTGGCTGGAACCTTATGCTTGTAAATTAAAAGGCCATGCCCCTGGCAAAAATGTAGCCGTGATCATGGCAGGGAATATTCCTTTGGTCGGATTTCATGATTTCCTTTCCGTCCTTTTATCAGGTAACCGTTTCATTGGAAGGCTTTCCTCCGATGATCCAGAACTCCTCCCGGCAGTCGTCAGGATTCTTGTTCATTCCAATTCAGAGTGGGAGGGGAAGATCACGTTCACAAAAGAGCGGCTTACCGGGTTCGATGCCGTAATTGCTACAGGCAATAACAATTCTGCGCACTATTTCAACTACTATTTCTCAAAGGTTCCTCATATTATCAGAAAAAACAGAAATGCAATCGCTATCCTTACCGGGAATGAAGATGAACAGGAATTGCTTGGATTGGCAGATGATATTTTTCTTTATTTCGGATTGGGATGCAGGAATGTTTCCAAGCTTTATTTTCCTTCTGGATATAATGTCGAATATTTGTTCAAAGCTTTCCTTCGATATGCCAACTTCTCCAGGCATCACAAATGGATGAATAATCATGATTACTACCACTCTGTCTTTCTTCTGAATCAAATCTCCGCACTGGATAATGGTTTCGTGCTTCTGACGGAGAATAAAGCAATCGCTTCACCGCCGGCAGTTCTTTATTTTGAATATTATACAAATATGGAGGATCTGCTTGAAAAGATATCTGTACAAAAAGATGAAATCCAGGTTGCAGTATGCAAAAAAGAAATTCCTGTTTCTTTCTGCCGGCCGGGGCAGGCACAGTCGCCCGGATTATCTGATTATGCTGACGGGATCGACACCATGCAGTTCCTGGTCGGCATGAACAAATAATTTTCCAGCCTGAATTGTTGGTTATTCAAATAAAAATCTTTACTTTTGCACGCTCAATTTGAAATCCATCATTAAAATGAAAAAAGATATTCATCCGAAAGAATACAGACTGGTTGTCTTTAAGGATATGTCAAACGACTATGCATTCATCTCAAAATCGACGGTTCAGACCAAGGAAACCATCGTATGGGAAGACGGCCTGGAGTACCCGTTGATAAAGATTGAAATCTCCCATACTTCACATCCTTTCTATACGGGAAAAATGAAACTTATTGATACCGCCGGGCGTGTGGATAAATTCAAAAGCAGGTATTCCAAACATATTGAAAAAAGAAACAACCCGTAATCCAGGAAAATTCCATAAATCTTAGCCTCCTTTTTTATAAAAATGGAGGCTATTTTTTATCTGATTAAGCAATAAATCCTAACTTTGCCGTTATTATTTTTTCTGACTGAAAAACCAATAACACACAGTAAAAACTCTGAGCGAATATGAATTATATCCTCTTTGATGAAAGTAATGTCAGGACAAGCCTGCTACCGCTGACCTTTATGCGTCCCGTAAGCGATATAAGGATAGGGATACTGACTATCCGTGAAAAATGGGAGAAACGCCTGAAAGCAAAAACATCTTCTCTAACGGATAATTACCTTTCAAAAAAATACCCGGTTCTTAAAGAGGATACCAATGTTCTGATCAATGGTTCGGTTTGTCCCACCGATGAGATCATCGAACTGGTGAAGAAACTGGGTCCGGGCCAAACCATCATCTCCGGGGAAACCATCATTGCATTACATATGACGGCCGAGGAGTTGGATAACCCTGGTGATCCCGCTGCCGAAGGGATCGAAGAAATCGAAGTGAAAGAACGTCCGATCCAGGTGAGTCATACATGGGAGATTTTCTCAAAAAATGATATGGCGATCCGTGATGATTTTGATTTCCTAACCAAGGATAGAAAATCGCATCCCCTGGATAAAACCAATGTTGTTCTGGGAGATAATCCGGTATTTCTGGAGAAAGGAGCAAAAGTAAATTGTGCCGTACTTAACACCACCAATGGACCTATCTATATCGGCGCCTGCGCGGAAATCATGGAAGGTTCCATGGTCCGTGGCCCTATGGCCATCTGTGATCATGCACAGGTCAAGATGCTGTCCAAACTGTATGGTCCTACCACTATCGGCCCCTATTCACGCATTGGTGGAGAAGTCAACAATTCTGTGATCTTCGGATACTCAAATAAGGCCCATGATGGCTTTCTCGGACATTCTGTCATTGCCGAATGGTGCAACCTGGGTGCCGGGACAAACACTTCGAACCTGAAAAACACTTATGATTGTGTCAGGCTCTGGAGCTATAGCAAACAAACCTTTATTAATACCCATCTGCAATTCTGCGGACTGATCATGGGCGATCATTCCAAATCGGGGATCGGCACCATGTTCAATACGGGAACTGTGGTTGGCGTGAATACCAATGTATTTGGTTCAGGGTTCCAGCGTAACTTCATTCCTTCCTTTACCTGGGGAGGCACCACCGGCTATACAAGTTATCAGTTGGAAAAAGCACTTGAGGTAGCAACTGCAGTCTTCAAACGCCGTGGAGTGGAATTTAACGATATAGAAGTTGCCCTCCTGTCGGATGTTTCCCGCCTTTCATTAAAGAACAAACGCTACTAATCATACCTGCCTGCTGTTTTTTTCACGTTTGCTGTTTTCTTATTCTTGGCATACATATTGACATTTCGGGATTCTTACTAACCACATGAACTATTCATGACATTTTGACTTGACTTGCATGAAAACCCCTCTGAAAGATCAAAGCCTGTATTTATCCGATATTCTGGATCCCGAAACAGAATTCATCCCTCTCTTGTCCTCTGAGGATGAAGAAGCCATGAATTCGGAAGACATTCCTGAAATACTCCCGATACTGCCCCTCCGTAATACGGTATTATTTCCCGGTGTGGTCATTCCCATCACGGTTGGAAGAGATAAATCAATCCGTCTTATAAAGGATTATTATAAAGGCGATCGGATTATCGGTGCCGTTGCACAAAAAGATCCGGGCATTGAAGACCCTGAATTCAGCGACCTGAACCTGGTGGGAACCGTTGCCTATATCCTGAAGATCCTCCAAATGCCCGATGGTAGCAATACTGCGATCATACAGGGGAAAAGAAGATTTACCATTCATGAAACGGTACAAACCGAACCTTATATCAAAGCCAAGGTGACGCCTTTCGATAAAACCGCAGGAATCCCTGCAGATAACAAGGAATTCGGAGCGCTGATTTCTTCCCTGAAAGATCTTGCCATCCAGATCGTCAATAAGTCGCCAAATATTCCTTCAGAAGCAGCATTTGCCATTAAGAATATTGAAAGTCCTGCATTTGTCGTTCATTTTATTTCTTCCAACCTTAACATTGAACTTGCAGAAAAACAGAACCTACTGGAAGTGACTGACCTGACAGAACGTGCCAGCAAAGTGCTCACCTTTCTCACCCGGGAATTACAGGTACTGGATCTGAAACAACAGATCCAGAGCAAGGTTAAAATCGATCTCGACAAACAACAGCGCGATTATCTTCTCAACCAGCAACTGAAAACGATCCAGGAAGAACTCGGTGGAAACCCGAATGCACAGGAAATAAATTCACTGAAAGACCAGGCAAAAGATAAAAAATGGCCGAAGGAAGTAGCGGAGATGTTTGAGAAGGAGTTGAACAAGCTTCAACGCATGCATCCTGCGGCAGCAGAATATTCTATTCAGGTCAATTACCTGGAAACCCTTGTTCAGCTTCCATGGAATGAATTTACCGACGATAACCTCGACCTTCATCATGCGCAGCAAGTGCTGGATGAAGATCATTTTGGGCTGGAAAAGGTCAAAGAGCGTATCCTTGAATACCTTGCCGTGATCAAACTGAAACGGGACCTCAAATCACCGATCCTCTGCCTCGTGGGACCTCCGGGAGTAGGAAAGACTTCGTTGGGTAAGTCCATCGCAAGGGCGCTGGGACGGAAATACACGCGAATGTCGCTGGGTGGTCTTAGAGATGAAGCAGAATTGCGTGGACACCGGAAAACATATATTGGTGCCATGCCTGGTCGGATTATTCAGAGCCTGAAAAAGGTAAAGGCCTCCAACCCTGTATTTGTGTTGGATGAAATCGACAAGGTTATGGGCATGAACATCAACGGGGATCCTCAGGCTGCCTTACTAGAAGTCTTGGATCCGGAACAGAATTCAGCTTTTTATGACAATTTCCTTGAAACGGAGTACAATCTTTCAAGGATAATGTTTATTGCAACCGCCAATACCCTCAGTACCGTTCACCCGGCACTCCGCGACCGCATGGAAGTCATTGAATTGCCTGGCTATCTCCTGGAAGAGAAGGTCCAGATCGCAACCCGGCATCTGGTTCCGAAACAAATGGCAGAGCACGGGCTGAAAATGAACCAGCTGATCTTCAGCACGGATTTCCTGCAGGAAATCGTCGATGATTATACCCGGGAAGCCGGTGTGCGAACGCTTGAAAAAACGATTGCAAAGATCATACGAACCAAGGCAAAATCAATTGTGACGAATGAGAAATTCAAAAAAAACCTGTCGAAGGAGGATCTGCATAAGGTCATGGGACCACCCATCTTCCAGGCTGAGAAGGCAATCAATAATGATATCGCCGGGGTCGTCACAGGCCTTGCCTGGACCTCGGTAGGAGGGGAGATCTTATTCGTGGAAGTGAGCCTGAGCAAAGGAAAAGGCGATCTGACCCTGACCGGAAACCTGGGCGACGTGATGAAGGAATCTGCATCCATAGCGCTGGCATACCTGAAAGCACATGCAGTCGCCTTTGGAATCAAGCCAGATATTTTCAGCAAGTGGAATGTACATATCCATGTTCCGGAAGGCGCCACCCCCAAAGACGGACCTTCTGCAGGCATTACCATATTTACATCCCTTGCCTCTGCCTTCACGCAGCGGAAAGTCAGGGAAAAAATGGCCATGACGGGTGAGATCACCCTGAGGGGAAGGGTCCTTCCGGTGGGCGGGATCAAGGAAAAGATCCTGGCTGCGAAAAGAGCGGATATTAAAGATATCGTTCTTTCCATCGACAATAAAAAAGAGATCCAGGACATCAAACCGGATTACATCAAAGGACTAACCTTCCACTATATCAGCGAGATGATCGAAGTGAATAACCTGGCATTATTGAAAGGCAAGGTGAAGAACCCGATTGATTTCACCTGATCCGGGATTTTTTTTCATCCTGCAAAGGAATCAACCCCAATGTAGTTGTTGCTTGTTTTAACAGGATATTCCGGTAAGGATCAAAGACAAGATAGGCAGGTTTCTTTGAAAAAATAAATTCGAAAAGCTGGTTATTTTTGTCATTATTGCCACTGACCACTGTATCGGTCGAATCTGCGAAGACGATCCGCACCTGAACAGGCATTTTATAGAAAACGGTGTTCGTCTGGTACTGTAACAATAAAAGTTTCACGTTCCACTTTCCTGACCCAATTTCCCGTATCTCATATGAATTTGTATAAAGCGGATGATTCGGATGGAAGAGCCATTCATCAAAGAACCAGCCCAGGTTAGTTCCGCTTATTTCGTTTGCTTTGACAATAAAATCAGGCGTTGTCGCATTTTTAAACATAAAATTCGTATCCGTTGCATAGGCCCTGAGAAGATGGAAGAAAGCACTGTCGCCCATCACATACCTCAACTGGTGAAGGACACAGGCACCTTTATCATACTCTATCACCATATTGTAAAGCATATTGAGCATAGGAGTATGAATTGCCCAGGATGGATTGTAGATCGCAAACCCGGGGTTATTTGCAAGGTAATAATTGGCCTGCCGGTCAAGATGGCTCTTATAGGCCAGTTTGCCGCCCCTGTACCCGAGCCATAGAGATTCACAATAGGTCCCGAAACTTTCGTTCAGCCAGATGTCTGCCCAGGTCCCGCAGGTAATGAGATCACCGAACCATTGATGAGAAAACTCGTGGGTGACTAATCCTTCCTGCCAGCCTTTTGTGGCCAGGTTGATCATACTCTGGTTTTCCATGCCTCCCCATTGGAAAGAACCGTTTAGTGTGGCAAAGCCGATTTTTTCAAAAGGGTATTCCCCGAAAAGACGGGAATAATAGTCGGTCATAGGTCCGATAGCGGCTTCAATGGAATCTGGGATCTGCCCGGATTGGAAATAAAACCTCGCAGGAATGCTGTCGGTAGGATGATACAACTTATGCCAGTAAACAATATCCAGGGAGAAACCGGTACTTGAAGTCATGGTCATAAGGTAGGTTGCAACCGGATCCCTGCTGACCCAGTGATAATAGATAGTATCACCATCGACAAGAGAATCTGCAAGGCTCCCGTTCGATCCCAGTTTGACATTCAGAGGTACCTTTGCCGTGAGATCAAGAAGCGCTTTATCCGATGGACGGTCCCAACAAGGAAACCATTTGCGTGCACCTTCCGGCGGAGTATCGGTAAAAACAAATCCTCCATTGGCATAAAAGGCATGGTCAACAACATTCTTATGTCGATAGTAAATTTTAACCTTCACCTCGTTTCCGGGTTGGTATGTATGGTCGAGCCGGATAGTCAAAGTATCTGCGTCATGGGAAAAAGAGATTCCTGCCAACCCGACCGAGTCCACCTGGAGTGAAGTATTCACTGCATTCAGGCAGATTGTATTTAAAACGGAATCAACCTTAAAAGTGATCACCTCGGTGGCAGGAAAGGCGGTAGAAAAAGGATCCGAATAACATTTATACAGATCTACAGACAGGCAGTATTTTAAGACATCATAAGAATGTTTCATGAAAAAATGAGCTGTATCCAGGGGCTTCATGGCTGATTCAACTACGCTGTCCTGTGCCTGTGATCCTGCAAATGCAAACACAGCCAATACTAAAAAGAAGCATCGGATACTTTTCATGAGTCTGTAATGATAGATGTTATCCCAAACTATTTCGAAATGATCATTTTCCGTGTCTGATTGTAATCGCCTGCCTGCATCGTATAAAAATAGATACCCGGTGCGAAGAGTGAACAGTCAACGTCAATCCAATGTTTTCCCGGGACAGCATTTTCATCCATGGGAGATGCAATGATCTTTCCACTGATATCCATGATATCCAGGTGTATGTGCGAATCTTTGTTCAGTTCGTAAACGATCTTCGTTGTATTGGATGCAGGGTTTGGAATATTCTGGTAAAGGTGGAATCCTTCCTGTGCTTCAGGTTGGGAAATTCCAAGGACGGTAGTTCCCTGTTTCAGGACAATCTCATCATTTGGGTCAAAACTGAACTGGATAGGCTTCTTGTTGAATGTCCATGTAAAGACCTGGTTGTTCACATCATTCATTACCCTATAGGTTGTGTCGGTAGAATCGGCGAACATTACACTGAAATTAAGCACCATCCGGAAAAATGCCGGGTTGGTCTGTACCTGTGAAGCCTGGAAGGTTATATTCCATTGGTCATTCGCTACCGAATCAATATTGTATCTATTCTGGTAAACCGGGTGGTTGGGCTGATCAATCCAATCTGTAAAATACCAGTCATAATTGGCCCCGGATATTTCGTTGACCTTTGCATTGAAATCTGCAGTGGTGGCTGATTTGAATTTCAGGTTGGTATCGGCGCAATAGGCCTGCATCATCTGGAAGAAAAGGGTGTCGCCAAGCAAATAGCGGATCTGGTGCAGGGCGCAGGCACCTTTGTCGTAAACGATATAAGTGTCGAACAATGTTCCCACAGGAGGTGTGTTGTTGGCCCAGTCAGGGTTATAAATTGGCCAACCCGGATTATAGTTAATATAATCAGCAGCATCGTTTTCGATATTTGCCTTGTATGCTGAGTAGCCTCCTGCTTTTTCATCCCAGAAAGCCTCCATCCATGTTGCAAAACCTTCGTTCAGCCAGACATCTGCCCAGGTGGCGCAGGTGATCATATCCCCGAACCATTGATGGGCGTATTCATGCGACACCAGATATTCGATCCAGCAACCTGGACAAAGACTGGTCAGCGTCTGGTTCTCCATTCCTCCCCAATAAAAGTCGGAGTTGAGGGTGGCAAATCCGTTCTTCTGAAAGGGATGCTCGATGAAATTCTGTGAATAATAGGTGGTCATAGTAGGGAGGATACTTTCTATATAACCAGGAGTTTCGCCGGGATTATAATAGAACCTAAGCGGAATGCTGTCGTTGGGGTTGCTGATCTTATGCCAGTAAACGATATCAAGGTTGTAATTCACCCGTGCGGACAGTACCATCAGGTATGTGGCCAATGGTTGTGCGCTTGACCAATGGTAGGTCAGGGTATCTCCATTGATGATTGAATCGACGAGCGCCCCATTTGAACCACACTTGGCCGTGACGGGGACCTTGACGGTTACGTCAAACAGAGCCTTATCCGAAGGTTTATCCCAGCAGGGAAACCAGTGCCTTGCACCTTCCGGTTCGCAATCCGTAAACACATTGCCGCCCGAAGCGTAAAATGCGCCATCAGTGACATCGTTATGATGATAACAAACTTTAACCTGTAACTGTTCCCCAGGATTGTAGGTCCGGTTAAGTTGAATCGTTAAAGTATTGTTGAGATGGGTAAAGGAAACCCCCGCCAGTCTAATGGAATCGATCGTCAGTGATATATTATCCGCATTCAGCTTGATGTAATTAAGGGCAGTATCAACTTTGATAAGAATGATAACCTTTGCAGCAAAGTCTTTCGGGTAGGGACTATAAAAACTGTTATAGATATTCAGGTTCATCGTATAACTCAATACGTCGTATGTATGTGTTGGTCCTAAGGTCATGGACTCTTTTAAAAAAGAAAGGGATTCCTGGCTCATGGCCATTTTTCTTTTGGAGCAATAATATGCTCCGTTATGCCTGATTTCCTGGGATTGGACCAACGAAGTGGTAAAGAGAATGATAAGATAAAAAAGGATAAGTTTTTTCATGGTGCTTGAATGTTGAGGTTTCCGGGTTCAAAGTTACATATAAATAATCATATTTTCCGGTGAACCGGCCGAATGAAAATTCCTACATTTGTCAGCAGGTTGACGTCAATAATGAAATGAAAAGATTCCTTTTCGCTTGTTTGATTGGTTCGCTGATGACTGGTTGCTCTACACAAAGTGATCCGGATGCAGGCAAAACCGTATTCAGGTACAATGAGGCAGCAAACATTACTTCAATGGACCCTGCTTATGCCCGCGACCAGGCAAATATATGGGCTACACACCAGGTCTTTGACGGACTGGTCCAACTGGGGAAACACCTGGAGATCATGCCCTGTATTGCAAAGTCATGGGATATTTCAAAGGATGGCAGGGAATATATATTTCATTTGAGAAAGGATGTCTTTTTCCATGACAGTCCGGCATTTCAGGGTGGGAATGGCAGGAGGGTAGTGGCCGCTGATGTGGTCTACAGCTTTTCACGGATCATCGACCCAAAAGTGACTTCACCCGGTGCCTGGATCTTTAACTATGTGAAAAAAAACGGGAATAGGTTCAGCTTTGATGCTTCTGATGATTCGACTTTCATCCTTCGCCTGAATCAGCCGTTCCCGCCTTTCCTTGGGATCCTGACAACCATATACTGCTCGGTCATTCCGCATGAAGCCATAGATAAATTCGGAGCCGATTTCCGCAAGAACCCGGTTGGCACAGGCCCGTTCAAATTCAAGATGTGGAAAGAAGGGGTGAAGCTTGTTCTTGTTAAAAATCCAAACTATTTTGAGTTTGATCAAAAGAACAGGTTGCCTTATCTCGACGCCGTTTCTATTACGTTCCTTGCAGACAAACAATCGGCTTTTCTTGAATTTGTAAAAAGAAAACTGGATTTCATGTCGGGGATCGATCCGGGTTATAAGGATGAACTCCTTACGCGGGATGGCAAGCTGAAGCAGGAATTCAACGACAAGTTCAAACTCATTGCCCAGCCATACCTGAATACAGAATACCTGGGCTTCCTGGTGGATACCCATACCGAAGCTGGAAAAAACAGTCCGTTGCGCCTGAAACAAATCAGGCAGGCAATCAATTATTCATTTGACCGGCGCAAGATGATCGGGTTTCTCAGGAACAACATCGGAACACCCGGTATGAATGGCATGATCCCGAAAGGAATGCCGGCTTTCGATTCCACTGTGATATGCTATGATTACAATCCTGAACAAGCGAGGAAACTACTGGCCGAAGCTGGTTACCCTGGCGGCAGCGGCCTGTCTCCGGTCACCCTTTCCACCACATCCGATTACCTGGATATCTGCAAATACATTCAATATAAAACAGGTGAAATAGGCATTGATATTAAAATTGACATCTCCCCGCCGGCAGCTTTAAAAGAAATGAAGGCGCAGGGAAAATTATCCTTCTTTCGTGCCTCCTGGATCGCCGATTACCCGGATGCGGAAAATTATCTCTCCCTCTTTTACGGAAAGAATTTTTCTCCCCAGGGGCCGAATTACACACACTTTTACCACAAGGAGTTCGATGATCTTTTTGAAAAGGCCATGGCCTGTACGAATGATTCTGTTCGTTTCAATTATTACCATAAGCTGGAAAAGATTATCATGGACGATGCGCCGGTGGTGGTTCTGTATTATGACCAGGTATTACGGTTTGTTCAGAATAATATTGAAGGGATGGATTCCGACCCGATGAACCTTCTCACCCTGAAAAGGGTCAAGAAAATGAATTAAGAATGCAGGTATGAATTGACTTAAAAACGACTTAACAACTAAACATCTAAGCGACTAAATTCTTATAATCAAAGTTCTACTTTCAATCCATCGTATGCCAGTTTAATAAAAGAAGGCAATTCCTTCTGCACATCTTCATAAAATCCCATCTGATCGCTGATGTGGGTCAGATACCCTTGTTCCGGTTTTAGCTTTTCCAGGATCGTAACTGCTTCCGAAAGGTTAAAATGGGAATAATGCTTTTTCTTCCGCAAGGCATTGATGACGATCACCCTGGATCCTTCGATCTTTTTCATCTCCTTTTCAGGAATGTAAATGGCATCCGTGATATAGGTGAGATCACCGATCCTGTAACCGAAAATATAATGATCCTTGAAATGGAGGACGCTGACAGGCAGGATCGGTAAGCCGGAAATGTCAAACTGACGGTTCCCGATCAGATGAAGATTGATCTCGGGCGCTCCGGGGTATTTTTCCTCATCAAAGGCATAAGAAAATTCTTTTTTGATGACCCGTTGCACTTCCCTTGAGGCATATACATCGGCAGGCCGTTGGAGAAAATAATTGAATGCCCTCACATCATCGAGTCCTCCTATATGGTCTTTATGTGCATGGGTGATCAGGAGGGCATCGAACGACCGGATATCTTCCCGGAGCATCTGTTGCCGGAAATCCGGTCCGCAGTCGATGATAATACGTTTCCCCTTGGTCTCAACCATAACGGAAGAACGTAGTCGTTTATCCCTGGCATCTGTTGACCGGCAGACATTGCAATCACAGGCTACGACAGGGATTCCTTGTGAAGTTCCCGTTCCAAGAAAAGTAAGGACCACAGAAATGGATGATTGAGTTAAATATGAGGGTAAAGGTACGAAAGGAATCTATTCCCTGCTATTCCTTTCCTTAAACTCGCTGATCAATTTGACAAAAGTCTCTTTGACAGAAGTTATGGAAGTTGCTTTGAACGCATTCGACCCGGCGAAGGCATAACCATTGTTGAAATTTCCTTTAACGGCATTGATCAGGGCATTAATGATACAATATGGACTGGAGGTAACATCGCATGTTTTGATACATTTAAAGGGACACCTGATGGGTTGTTTTTTCCCTTGCCTGACCTTCTCAAGAAAATCGTTGAAGATAGCGCGTCCAGGCATACCCACCGGACTTTTTATGATCCCTATATCTTCCTTTTTGGCGTCGATATAGGTTTGTTTGAAATCGAGGGAGGCATCACATTCATTGGTAGTAACAAATATAGTTCCCATCTGAACACCCGAAGCCCCCAGTTCCATAATGTTATAAATATCTTCACCTGTGTAAATACCGCCTGCAGCAATAACGGGAATCTTCTGATGGTATTTCTCTGCGAAGTGGCTTACTTCCTCCACTACCTCAGGAATCAATTTCTCCAATGCAAAATTCACATCTTCAATCTGCTCTGTTTTAAATCCAAGATGCCCGCCAGCCAAAGGTCCTTCAACAACAATGGCATCCGGAAGGTAATCGTAATGCGTATGCCATTTTTCACAGATCAGCTTTGCTGCCCTTGCCGAGGAAACAATAGGGACCAGTTTGGTCGTACTGTCTTTTTTCAGAAAAGAGGGTAATTCAAGAGGCAATCCTGCCCCGGAAAAAATGATATCCACCTTTTCGGAGATGGATGTTTTGACCATATCAACAAAGTTAGACATAGCCACCATGATGTTAACTCCAATCACTCCTTTCGATTTCTCACGTGCGAGACGGATCTCCTCTTTCAGCCCATAAATGCTTGCTTCAAGAAAATTAGTGGAAAAGTCGCGATAGAGAAGTCCCAGTCCTGCGCTGGAGATAACACCTACACCTCCTTCATTGGCTACTGCGGATGCAAGTCCGGATAAAGATACTCCTACACCCATTCCGCCCTGAATTATGGGAATTGAGATCCTGAGATCTCCAATGGAAAGTGTTTTCAATTAATCTATTAATTTTTACAAAGATACTCCACTTTTTATTCACTTTTACATCCTGCGTTAAATCCCTTAAAAATTGAAAATCAAAAAACTATACTATTGCCCGTCCAATGCGGATTGTAGCTTCAACAACCTCCTGTTATTAAAAAATGTTAATTATCAAATATATGTATGGCTTAAACGTTACCTTTGCACTGCTTCTGAAAAACGTGGGGAGAATCATTTATGTTAAGAAAAATCAGATCATTAATCGGGCTGCATTATTTCCGGAAGGAACTGGAGAAAACAGGCAGGGACAGGAAAATAACCAATCTCAGGGATGCAAAAAAAATCGGTATTCTTTATAACCTTGATGATGTACCTGATTATGATGTTGTTGCTGAATTTGTAACTCAATTGCAACATGACCGCAAAGAAGTCAAAGCATTGGGATATGTCAAGAACAAGAACCTGGTCAGTCGTTTCCTGCCCAAATTATCCTATGATTTTTTTTCAGTGAGAGATATGAATTGGTTCTACAAGCCGGTTAAGGACAAGTTGATGGATTTCATCCAGAAAGATTTCGACCTTCTGATTGACCTGGATATGAAAGACAGCCTGCCCTTGAAATACATCTCAGGTCTATCCATGTCGATGTGCCGGATTGGCCGTTTTTCTGAAAGCAGCATGTCCTGTTACGACCTCATGCTCGATGTCAATCCTTCCACACCTGTCACTGAATTTATCAGACAGATTACGCATTATTTAACCATCATCAACAATGACAGAAAAGCTACAGGATAAACTACGTGGAACAGGTGTAGCCATTGTAACCCCGTTCACAAAGTCCAATGCCATTGATTTTCTTGCTTTTGAAAAAATCCTCAATCATACCATCAGCAATGGGGTTGACTACATCGTTCTGCTGGGAACAACAGGAGAATCAGCTACACTTTCAAAGCTGGAAAGACAAACCCTCATCGAATTTGCAATTGAGAGGATCGGTCATCGCGTACCCCTGGTTCTTGGATTGGGAGGAAATAATACCTCAGAATTGGTTCTTTCAATTCATGGAACACCATTCAGAGATATCGACGCCATCCTTTCCGTTTGTCCTTATTACAACAAACCAACACAGGAAGGGATCTACCAGCATTTTAAGATTGTTGCGGAAGCCAGTCCTGTACCGGTGATCCTCTATACCGTTCCCAGCCGTACCGGCAGCAACATTTCCGCTGCCACAACGCTTAAACTGGCCCATAATTTCAAAAACATCATCGGGATCAAGGAAGCATCCGGTAGCCTGGAACAGATATTCCACTTACTTAAGTATCGGCGGGAAGGTTTTCTTGTTATCTCAGGGGATGATGCAATCACGCTGCCATTGCTTTCTGCCGGCGCAGATGGTGTCATTTCTGTAGTTGCAAATGCCTTTCCAAAGAAATTTTCAGAAATGGTCAGGCTGGGGTTGAAAGATGATTTCACGGCTGCCCGCAAGATCCATTTTGAACTCATCGACTTCATCAATACGCTCTTCCTGGACGGCAGCCCGGGCGGGATCAAAGCAGCATTGAACCTAATGGATCTCTGTGAAGAGATTGTACGGTTACCACTGGTTCCGGTGAACAAAAACGTCCATAAACTCATCAAAAACTCACTGAATAAACTGATTGAAAAATGAAAAAAAACTACTTTACACTTGTTACGCTGATGTTCACCTTCGTTTTTTCATCAGCCATTGCGCAGAAAAATAAGCAGCAAACCCTGGATGATCTGTTTTTAAAGAATGGAGAGGTCTATTTTTATTTTCAGATATTTAGCCGGGAAGAAATTCCGGTATTAACAAAGGTCATCTCCATAGACAATGTTAAAGGAAATGAGGTTTATGCCTATGCCAACAGGAAAGAATTCAGCAATTTCCTTGACCTGGATTACACCTATACCATTCTTCCGCACCCGGGAACTTTGCTGAATGAATCCGAACTCAATATGGGAGGAAATCAAAAGAGTCCCCATTCCGGTACCGTTTGGAATTTTTACCCAACCTACAGCCAGTATGTTTCCTATATGCAGGGATTTGCTTCGGATCATCCCACCATTTGCCGGCTGGACACGATAGGAACAACCACACAAGGACGGCTTCTTCTGGCTGTTAAGCTAAGCGACAGCGTCAATGTGAACCGGGAAAAACCCGAGTTCTTTTATACCTCCTCCATGCATGGCGATGAAGTCTGCGGTTACATCCTGATGATGCACCTGATCGATTCATTGGTGAGCGGCTATGGTTCTGTTGCCAGGATCACCAATCTTCTGGATAATTACCAGATCTATATCAACCCCTTGGCCAATCCTGACGGAACCTATCACGGCGGAGATAACACTGTTAACGGTGCACAACGATACAATGGATACGGAGTTGATCTGAACCGTAACTTCCCGGATCCCGCTGCCGGCCCGCATCCTGACGGAAACGTCTGGCAAATGGAGACACAGGCCTTCATGCATTATGATTCCATCCACCATTTTGTGATGTCTGCCAATTTTCACGGTGGGAGCGAAGTAGTAAATTACCCCTGGGATACCTGGGCAAAGCTTCATGCTGACAATACATGGCTTGATTTTGTAAGCCGCGAATATGCCGATACGGCCCACGTGTATAGTCCCACCGGGTATATGACCGATCTGGATAACGGGGTTACAGACGGCTACGCCTGGTATACCATCACCGGCGGACGACAGGATTATACAACATATTTTCATTTTGGACGTGAAGTAACGATTGAGCTGTCTTATACTAAAATATTACCTGCCAGTCAGTTGATAAATTACTGGAAATATAATAAACGATCATTTTTAGACTACGCTGAAGAATGCGCATATGGGATCAACGGGAAGGTCACCGACACTGCAACCGGAGATCCAATCAAAGCCAAGGTCTTTATAACAGGTCATGACATCGACAATTCATGGGAATTTTCAAATGCTTCTTCCGGGTGGTATTACCGGCCGATTGCACAGGGTACCTGGGCACTTACTTTCACTTGCGTGGGGTATTATGCCAAAATCATCAGTGGGATTGACGTCGTAAACCGTAATACAACACGACTGAATGTAAAATTGGTGCCCATCGGTTTTGGGGTTCAGGACCAAACCCCAAAAACCTTGGCATTTTTATATCCAAATCCTTCCAATGGCTACATTCATGTGCTCCTTCCTGAATCAGGAACCGGTTCCTTCACTTATTCGGTATATGATATGACCGGACAGGTACTCCAGTCAGGAACGATTGATGGGGCAGGAGACAAAACGATATTTCCGGTTGATCTTACTTATCTTCAAAAAGGGATTTACATCTTGAAACTGGATGGAAACAAGACAAGTTATGAAAACAAGCTAATTATTCATTGACGGGTCTTTCAGGCATTCTGTTTCCGGCTATCTGAATTCATCAGCAACAATAGGTATTCCGCCCTGGGCATATTCACCCGAAACCAGCTTTTGTTTAACAATCTTGAAGGTATCAATGGTGTACTTAACATCTTCCAATGTATGAACCGCAGTAGGGATAAGGCGAAGCATGATAACACCTTTGGGAACGACAGGGTATATCACGATGGAACAGAACACTCCGTAATTTTCTCTCATGTCGTACAACATTTGAAGGGCTTCTCCAACTTCACCCTTCATAAATATTGGTGTGACGGGTGATTCGGTGTTTCCGATGTCGAAACCATTTTCTTTCAATCCGGATTGCAATGCTTTCGCGTTTGTCCACAGTTTCTCCCTCAATTCAGGTCGTGTTTTGATCAGCTCAAGTCTTTTCATAGCGCCTACGACCATGGGCATCGGAAGTGATTTTGCGTAGATCTGTGAACGCATTTTAAAGGCAAGCGATTTGATGATCTGCTTGTTACTTGCCACGAAAGCGCCGATACCGGCCATTGACTTTGCGAATGTCCCGAAGTAAATATCTACCTTATCCATTACCTGATAGTGTTCGCTGGTGCCTTTGCCAGATGGACCCATGGTCCCGAAACCATGTGCATCATCGATCAGCAGGCGGAAATTATACTGGTCTTTAAATGCAAGAATTCCTTTCAGGTTTCCGAGATCGCCTGCCATACCGTAAACGCCCTCTGTTATCACAAGAATTCCGCCGCCACTTTCATCGGTAAGTTTTTTTGCCCGCTCCAACTGCTTCTCAAAGCTTGCCATGTTATTGTGCGGGTAAACAAAACGTTTACCAATGTGCAGTCGCAAGCCGTCGAGGATGCAGGCATGACTTTCTGAATCGTAAACCACCACATCATGCCGGTCGAGCAGGGAATCGATGATGGAGACCATCCCCATATATCCATAATTCAACAGGTAAGCTGATTCTTTACCTTCAAATTCTGCCAGCTGGCGTTCCAGTTCGAGATGATACTCTGTTTGTCCCGACATCATCCTGGCGCCCATAGGGTATCCCATTCCCCAGTCTGTGGCGCCTTTGATATCTGCTTCCCGAACTTCCGGATGATTGGCAAGTCCCAGATAATTATTCAGACTCCATACAATACATTCCTTCCCTTTAAAGATCATTTTATTGGAGATCTGACCTTCCAGTTTCGGAAAATAAAAATAACCATAACACTGGTCTGCATATTGGCCGAGAGGCCCTATGTTCGAAATGACTTTTTCAAAAATGTCCACTGAATTTGTTTTTATGAGTTAAACGATAGGATAACCGGCAGGTATTCCGCTGAAATGAAAATCATCTCTGATGCAGGAATACAGGTTCTCTGATCACGATACCGGAAAATTTATTTCCATCAGAACCTGTTGACAAAATTACTTCTTTAGGATGGATTAGCAAATTAATGTTTTCCCTCTTCTTTAACTTTTTTACAGAGAATACTATTCTTTCTCAAATTCCGTTATCAGAAGAACGAAAATTTCCGGATCCTTTTGAATATCCTGAAGTGCTTTTATCACGATGTTGCGAGAAATAGTTTGTTGTTTTTACGGGAAAAATTGTACTTTTGCACCATGAAAAAGAGTTTTCTCTTCTTTTGCCTGTCATTACTGGTTTTTCTATCTACTTCATGCAAATTTTCAAAGTTGCTGAAAAGTGATGATTCTGAAAAAAAGTATGCTATGGCTTTACAGCTGTACAGTGAAAAAGATTATTCACGGGCATTACAGCTTTTTGATCAGCTGATGGGGATCATGCGGGCAACGGATAAGGCACAGAAGATCTATTACGACGAAGCCTACTGTTATTATTATTCTAAGGATTACACGATGGCTTCGTATTATTTCAAACGTTTCAGTTCGAATTTTCCCAATACCCGCGAAGCCGAGGAATGTACTTTTATGAGCGCTTACTGCAACTGCCAGAATTCGCCCGAATACAGTCTCGATCAAACGACCACGCACGATGCCATTAAAGAGCTTCAGGCTTTTATAAACACCTACCCGGAAAGCAAACGTATCCCTGAATGCAATGACCTCATCGATAAAATGAGGGAAAAGCTGGAAACAAAAGATTTCAAAATCGCCCAGTTATATTACAGGATGGATGATTACCTCGCAGCCATCACCTCCTTCAACAACATTCTGAAAGATTATCCCGAAACGCAAAAGAAAGAAGAGATAATGTTTCTCATCTTCAAATCCTATAATAAATATGCCGTGCAAAGCATTGATTCGAAGAAGAGAGAAAGAATGGGGAAAGCCTTTATTGCCTATAACGACTTTGCAACCTTATATCCTTCCAGTCAGTTTATCGCTGAAGCAAAATCACTGAAAGAAAAATCCCAGAAGGAACTTGATGTATTGGGATCAAAGGACCAGAAGAAAAACACGAATATTAACAAATAAATATATGATGGACTACAAAAAGGTAAAGACAGAAACCGTTGCCGTTACAAGGAACATTGAAGATTTTACCAAGGGTACCAACAACATTTATGAGACGGTTTCCATTCTTTCAAAGAGGTCGAATCAGATCTCCCTTGAAATGAAAGAAGAATTGAAACAGAAAATTTCTGAATTCACCTCCACTACTGATAACCTTGAAGAGATTTTCGAAAACAGGGAACAGATCGAAATTGCCAAATATTACGAACATCTTCCAAAACCTACTCTGATCGCTATCCACGAATACCTGAACGAAGAAGTGTTTTTCAGGAATCCCCATAAGGAACATCAAGACGACTTCTAATCCTTAAGTTCACCCGGATGCTAAAAGGGAAAAAAATCGTTATCGGTATCACCGGAAGCATTGCCGCCTATAAAATTCCGTTCCTGGTTCGCTTGCTGATAAGGGAAGAAGCAATCGTTCGTGTGATCATGACTCCTTCAGCGACAGATTTTGTCACTCCGCTGACACTCTCCACGCTTTCCCGGGCCAATGTCATTATTGATCCTTTCAAAGAGTCTACCGGTGAATGGAATAACCATGTCGAGCTTGGTTCCTGGGCAGATGCTATGGTGTTTGCCCCGGTTACAGCGAATACCCTTGGAAAGATGGCTAACGGCATCGCGGATAATTTCCTGGTTACTGCTTACCTCTCCGCGAAATGCCCTGTTTTCATTGCTCCGGCAATGGATCTCAACATGTACAACCATCCTTCAACACAAAAAAACATCCAGGTACTCCGTTCCTATGGCAACACGATTATCGAGCCACAGGTAGGGGAACTGGCCAGCGGGCTTTGCGGTCCGGGCAGGATGGAAGAACCGGAAAATATTCTTTCTCACCTTCGGTTTTTTTTTGACAGGAAACAGGATTTTTCAGGAAAAAAGATCGTTGTCACTGCCGGTCCTACCTATGAAGCCATCGATCCGGTACGGTTTATCGGGAATCATTCCTCAGGATTGATGGGGTTTTCCATCGCAGAAGAAGCATCCCGTCGCGGAGCCAGTGTTACCCTGATCAGCGGACCAACACACCTGGAATCGGGTAATTCTGAGATTCATCATGAAAAAGTGACCTCTGCTGCCGAAATGTACCAGGCTTGTAAAACCTCTTTTCCTTCTGCAGATATTTTAATCATGACGGCCGCCGTGGCAGATTATACTCCCTCTGATATATCCCTGGTGAAACTCAAAAAAAAGGAAAAAAAAATATCCCTTGACTTGAAAAAGACCACGGATATCCTCGAAGAACTTGGAAAAAAGAAAAGGAAGGATCAACTGCTGGTCGGCTTTGCACTCGAATCCGGCAACGGATTTAAAAATGCCGGTGAAAAACTGAAACGGAAAAATCTTGATCTTATCATTTTAAATTCATTGGACGATAAAGGTGCAGGATTTGAAGTTGCAACCAACAAGGTTATGATCATCGGCAAAAAAGGTATTCTCATGGCCGGTGAGCTTAAGGATAAAAGAGCAGTTGCCACCGATATTATGGATGTCATTAAAAAACTAAAGGTGAACCCGAAAGGGAATTGATGCCTCAATTCAAAAAAAATGAAGAAGATCCTTATCCTGTTTGCCGTTTTCCTCGTTTCTGGAAGTTCTTACAGCCAGGAACTGAATTGCCAGGTAACCGTTACCGCTCCACAGCTGACAGGTACTGATAAAAGGGTCTTTGAGACAATGCAGTCAGCCATTTATGAATTCATGAACAACCGCAAATGGTCAAATTACAGCTTTAGGTCAGAAGAACGAATCGAATGCACAGTCCTTTTGACCATAACCGACAGGATGAGTACGGATGATTTCAGAGGGACGCTCAACCTGGTTCTTCGCCGTCCCGTGTTTAATTCAGCTTACAATTCTGTCCTTCTGAATTGGATTGATAAGGATTTTCAGTTCCGGTATGTTGAGTTCCAGCCGCTTGATTTCGCCGAAGGAACCTACACTTCTAACCTCACTTCAAGCCTGGCATTTTATGCCAACATTTTTCTCGGACTCTATTTCGATTCTTTTTCCCAAAACGGGGGCAGCCAGTTCTTTGATAAAGCACAATCTGTTGTGAATGCTGCTCAGAATGCCCCGGAAACCGGTTGGAAAGCATACGAGAGCCAGAAGAACAGGTTCTGGCTGGTGGAAAACTATCGGAATCCATCCAACAGTGAACTTCGGGACTTTTCCTACCGTTTCCACCGCCTCGGCCTCGACCAGATGTATGACAAAGTCGACCAGGGAAGAAATGAGATAACGGAAAGCCTTGATTTATTGAAAACGCTGTACAACGAGACACCCGGACTTTTCGCTCTCCAGCTTATCCTGGATTCCAAACGGGATGAATTTGTCAACATCTATTCAGATCAGCGGGTTCCTCCAATGGAGAAGACCAATATCGTGAATACCCTGAAAGAAATTGATCCTGCCAACGGCACAAGGTATCAGACGATTTTGTCGGGAAATTGATCCTTTTATCTTATTTTTGTGCTTAACTCCTTTTAAGAGGAAGAATATGCTCTCTAAACTCGTGATCGAAAATTATGCGTTGATCGACCACCTTGAGATGGATTTCTCAGAGGGGTTTTCGGTTATTACAGGAGAAACAGGGGCCGGGAAATCAATCCTGCTCGGCGCCTTATCCCTGATCCTTGGAAACCGGGGCGATGTTTCTGTATTGCTGGATAAATCCAGGAAATGCATTGTCGAAGGTACATTTGCCATCAAAGGCTATCATCTCGGGGATCTCTTCAGGGATCATGAACTCGATTACGACGACACCGCCATACTTCGAAGAGAGATCCTGCAAAATGGCAAATCCAGGGCATTCATCAACGATACACCGGTGAACCTGGCACTGATGAAAGACCTCGGCGACCACCTTGTAAATATACATTCTCAGTATTCGGTCATCACATTAAATGATGCTGATTTTCAACTGGCTGTGCTCGATAATTATTCCGACAACATTCAAATCATCCAGCAGTACCGGGATAATTTCATCCATTTTGTGCAGCTGAAAAAGGAAGCGGAAGAATTGGTGAGGCAGGAAACCCTTGCACGGAAAGATAATGATTACTATCAGTTTCTTTCGAATGAACTTGAATCGGTAAAATTACAGGAAGACGAACAGGAAATAGCAGAGAAACGGCTGGACATCCTTTCCCATGCCGAAGAGATCAAGACCGGGTTATTACAAGCCCTTGAGATCCTTTCGCTTGGGGAACAAAACATTACCGACCGGCTTTCGGAGATCACCAATGTGACGAATAATCTCTCCCGCTTTCATACTTCCCTGAAGGAGATCAGTGAACGGCTTAGAAGTAACCAGATCGACCTGAGGGATATTGCCGCAGGGATGGAAAAAATAGAACAGGACGTCGATTTTGATCAGGCCGAGATCAATGCCCTCACTGCCCGCCTCGACCTTATCAATCACCTTGAAAAAAAACACAATGTTCCCGATATCCGGGGATTACTTGCCATCAGGGAACAGATCAACGGAAAACTGCTGGAAGTAACATCCCTGGAAGACCGGATCCATGCTATAAATAAAGAACTGGAACATATCAGGGAACACCTTCTCAAAGAATCAGGAAGACTTTCCGGAAACCGCGTGAAAGTGATCCCCGATCTGGAGGAGAAGATTCGGCAAACCCTCATAAAACTGGGGATGCAGGATGCAAGGATAAAAATAGAACTCACGCGCCTGAAAGAAATTACACCTGACGGAACGGATGCAGTGAGGTTCCTGTTCAGCGCTAATAAAGGTATTGGCCTGAATGAGATCTCCAGGATCGCATCAGGAGGAGAATTGTCACGGCTGATGCTGAGTATAAAATCACTTATTTCAAAGAAGAACCTGCTTCCAACCATCATTTTTGATGAGATCGATTTGGGAGTTTCAGGTGAAATTGCCGGAAAGGTTGGCGAGATCCTGAAAAAGATGGGAGAATCCATGCAGGTGATCGCGATAACACACTTGCCCCAGATTGCAGGAAAAGGGCAGTCGCACTATTGGGTTTTCAAATCCAATGAGAGCGAAGCCGCAAGGACACAGTTAAAAAAGCTGGATCAGAAAGAAAGGATCCTTGAGATTGCAAAAATGCTGAGCAATGAAAAAGTCACCGATGCAGCCTTGAAAACTGCAAAGGAACTGATGGGGAAGTGATCAACTTTAAATTCTGAAAAGTATGGCTTGTCAATTATTAAATGGGAAAAAGGGAATCATCTTCGGGGCACTCGACAGTAAATCCATCGCATGGAAAATTGCAGAGAAGGCCTATGAACAGGGCGCTGTATTCACTTTATCCAATACGCCTGCTGCCTTGCGTTTCGGCGAGATCAAAGTATTGTCGGAAAAGTGTCATGCAGAAATCATACCTGCTGATGCCACCAGCGTCAGTGACCTGGAACATGTCTTTCAGCGCACCATGGAGATCTTCGGCGGTAAGATCGATTTTGTTCTCCATTCAATCGGCATGTCGATGAATGTCCGAAAATACCGGGAATACGATGATCTGGATTATAATTATTTCATGAAAACGATTGATGTTTCTGCTCTATCATTCCATAAGATGCTCCAGGTTGCCAAGAAGATGGATGCCATCAACGACTGGGGATCCATACTGGCGCTTACATACATCGCTGCCCAGCGAACATTGGTAGGCTACAACGATATGGCCGATGCAAAGTCTTTGCTCGAATCCATTGCACGCAGTTTCGGCTATATTTATGGCAGGGAGAAGAATGTCCGGATCAATACGATCTCGCAATCACCTACGAAAACAACCGCAGGAAGCGCCATCAAAGGAATGGACGGCCTGGTCGATTTCACCGACCGGATGTCACCATTGGGGAATGCCACAGCCGAAGAATGTGCCGATTTTTCAGTTGTCCTTTTTTCCGATCTCAGTCGTAAAGTGACGATGCAGAACATATACCACGACGGGGGATTCTCCAGTATGGCCATGAGCCTGAAAGCCATGACACAATACAACAAATCCCTTGACGAGGAATCATGATGTCGGGTTTCCCATTCATTTTATTTTTATCTTTGCACCCCTGAAAAGCCGTATATTTTTCAATATTTACCAAATACCTGTTTCAATGAGAATTCTGGTTTGTATAAGTAATGTCCCCGACACAACCACCAGGGTTAAGTTTGTGGACAATTTAACCAAGCTTGATACCAGCGGGATCCAATGGGTGATCAATCCCTGGGATGAGTTATCTCTCACCCGTGCTTTAGAGCTGAAAGATGATTCAGCCCATAACATCCAGCAGGTTACGGTCGCCCATGTTGGGCTTATCGGCTCGGAACCAACTATCCGTAAAGCACTTGCCATCGGCGCTGATGATGCCTTCCGGGTAAATGCCGACCCCGGGGATGCTTATTTTGTTGCAGCCCAGTTAGCAGAAGTGATTAAAAGTAATCCTTATGATATTATTCTCTGCGGGATTGAATCCTGCGATTACAACGGATCGACAGTAGGAGGGATGCTTGCCGAGTTCCTGGGTATACCTTCCGTTTCATCCGTCTCTTATCTGAATATTGAAAATGACCAGGTCCTGATTCATCGTGAGATCGATGGCGGAAAAGAGATCCTTACCGTTTCATCGCCATTCGTTGCGATTGTTCAAAAAGGGATCGCCAAAGAACCCCGGATCGCCGCCATGCGCGGAATCATGATGGCACGTTCCAAACCTCTAAAAGTGACGGAACCGATTGCTGTTGAACCCCTGACAGGTATACTTCAATACGAATTGCCAAAGCCCCATCCGGCCTGCAAATTCGTCGACCCTGAACAACCGAAACAACTGATCGAAATGTTGCAGAATGAAGCGAAAGTCATCTGATCTTTTAATAATCAAATAAATACGATATGTCAGTTTTAGTTTTTACGGAAAATTGGGACGGAAAATTTAAAAAACTCTCCTACGAATTGGTTTCCTATGCAGTTAAGCTGGCTGGAATGCAAAATACCTCAGCCATTGCGATGTCCATCGGCACGGTTTCAGATGATGAATTGCAAAAACTGGGGAAGTATGGCATTACGAAAATCATAAATGTCACCGGCGAAGGATTGAATACCCTGGATAACCAGGCTTGGGTGAATGCCATTTCTGAGGTAGCTGAAAAAGAAAATGCCCCTGTGATCATTCTTTCCAATAATATTATGGGTAAAGCACTTGCCCCACGCTTGTCAGTATGCATGAAAGCAGGGATGGGCGCCGGTGTGAGCGGGCTTCCCAGGAGTATTGAACCCTTCGTTGTCAATAAAAAAGTTTATTCCGGCAATGCATTTGCCGAAGTCCTGATCCGTTCCGATAAAAAAATCCTTACTCTTTCCCAGAACTCGTTCGAACTGATTGAAAAACCGGTTAATCCAGAGATCGTGAACATGACGGTATCCTTTGAACCTGGCGGAGTAAAAACATATGTAAAAGATGTTCAGAAGCAGACCGGGAAGATACTCCTGACCGATGCCGAAGTGGTAGTATCAGGCGGGCGTGGCATGAAATCGCCTGATAATTGGGGTCCGCTGATCGAACTTGCGGAATTGCTGGGAGCAGCCACGGCATGTTCAAGGCCAGTTTCGGATGAAGGCTGGCGACCACACGATGAACATACCGGGCAAACAGGGAAGATCATTGCACCGAACCTCTATGTTGCAATCGGTATCTCCGGTGCAACACAACATCTGGCCGGTGTGAGTTCCTCAAAATATATTGTGGCGATCAACACCGATAAAGATGCCCCGATTTTTGAAGCAGCACAATACGGAATCATCGGTGATGCAGCGAAAATTCTTCCCAAACTGATCGAGGCAGTAAAAGAGATCAAAGGGAAATAGCGGCATTCACCGGTTTTTCCAGGTTTTATCATTAATGACATTTTCGGGATCAAGCTGATTGAATATGGTCAAACAGTACATTTTTGCTTTTTTCTTACTCGTTACACTGGGTATATTTGCCTATACCACCAACCGTATCGTCCGTTTTTTCATGCTTACGAAACCTGCATTCCCGGTTAAGGATGTTGCGAGAAGATTCAGGATTGTGTTCACCGTTGCTTTCGGACAAACCCGGATCCTTCGCAAACCCTGGTTGGGTCTTCTTCATGCCTTGGTTTTCTGGGGTTTCTGCGTTATCCTGCTGGGTTCTGTTGAAATGGTCATCGATGGTCTTTTCGGAACCGGACACATCATGTATGGACAGGGTATTTTTTATGATATAATAATTGCCTCCGGAGATATTTTTGCTTTAGTAATAGGGTTTGCCATCATCATCTTCCTCGCGCGTCGCTTGTTCCTGCATGTGAAACGATTTCAGGGGATCGAGATGAAAGCCATCTCGCATATCGATGCAAATATTGCATTGCTCATGATCTTGTTCCTTATGATCTCATTGCAAGGGATGAATATGGCCTATTACGGAATAAGAACCCTGAACCATGAAAATATTGTGGGTGTTTACCCGGTCAGCCGGCTTCTTTTGGGAATGTTTACGCTACCAAGCGAACCAGCACTCAGGTTCTGGTATGAATTCTTCTGGTGGTCGCATATCCTGACAATTTTTATATTTGCCAACTACCTCCCATACTCCAAGCATTTCCATGTCTTCATGTCGGTACCGAATGTGTTCTTTTCCAGGCTTGATCCCCTGGGAAAACTTCCCACCATGGACAATGTCACACGCGAGGTCAGGCTGATGATGGATCCCAATACGATTTTCACGACTCCTGAGCCTGATGCCCAGGTAAAACGTTTCGGGGTAAAAGATGCCGAAGATATTTCATGGAAGAATTACCTGGATTCATTAGCCTGCACAGAATGCGGCCGGTGTTCTGCTGTTTGCCCCGCCAACCTTACAGGGAAAAGATTATCGCCCCGTAAGATCATTATGGATGCACGGGCCCGGATGAAAGAAAAAGGTCCAGGACTGGTAAAAAACCACCAAACATATGATGATTCTAAATCCCTCATCCGGGATTACATCTCTGAAGAAGAACTATGGGCATGCACTACATGCAACGCATGTGCCCGGGAATGCCCGATCAGCATCAATCATCCTATCCTCATTATAGATATGCGCCGGTACCTGGTCATGGAAGAAGGTTCTGCTCCGGGATTGCTGAAAGCAACCTTCAGTAATATTGAAAACAATGGCGCTCCCTGGCCATATTCGCATGAAGACCGGCTTCTTTGGGCAAAAGATCTCGAGATCAGGACCAGTTAAACAATATAGAAAGGCGAATGGAAACACATAAACTTGATGTACCTGTAATGGCCGAATTGTTTGCCCGGGGTGAAAAACCTGAATACCTTTTCTGGGTGGGTTGCGCCGGCGCTTATGACGACAGGTATAAAAAAGTAGTGCGCTCATTTGCAAAGATCCTTGCTTATCTCGACACCCACTATGCCGTTCTGGGAAAAGAAGAATCCTGCACCGGTGATCCCGCCCGGAGGGCAGGAAATGAAATGCTTTACCAGATGCAGGCGATCCGGAACATTGAACTATTCAGATACTATGATGTTAAAAAGATCATTACTGTCTGCCCGCATTGCTTTAATATCCTTAAAAACGAATATCCCGACCTCGGAGGAAACTATGAAGTGATTAACTACATACAGTTTCTTGACACCGCTATCCATGAAGGTAAACTAAAGATAGTTCCTTCGGTTTTTAAAGATGCAAAAGTAACCTACCACGATCCGTGTTACCTGGGCAGGGGCAATGGGATCTATGAACTGCCAAGATCGGTTCTGAAAAAATTGACCCGTCACCTTGTAGAAATGAAACGGCATAAAAGCTTTGCACTTTGCTGTGGAGCAGGCGGCGGACAGATGTTCAAAGAGGCCGAAAAAGGAGATAAGGAAGTTTACATGGAACGTACCGAAGAGGCATTGTGCACAGGAGCGGATGTGATCGCTACCGCTTGTCCTTTTTGCATGACCATGTTGACCGACGGTTTGAAGTACAAGGACAAGACCGATACCGTGAAAAATCTAGATATCGCTGAAATGATCGCACGCTCGTTGAATCTTTGATACCAGGTAAAACAGCAATAAATAATTATCATTCTTCAATCCCGAACCTAAACAAACAACTTGAGAATGGAAAACGGAAAAACCTTAAAAAGCGGGGAGTTCCTCGTAGATGAGACCAGCTTTCAGGATATCTTCATCCCTGAAGAATTCAACGAAGAACAAATGATGATTGCTCAGACATGCAAGGATTTTCTTGAGACTGAAGTATACCCGAATGTCGAAAAGACAGATGCCGGGGATATCAACCTCATGAAGATCATTTTAAAGAAAGCCGGGGAACTGGGTTTGATGGGGATTGCCTTGCCGGAAGAATATGGCGGATTCGGACAGTCGTTCATTACCCAGATGCTGGCTGCTGAGACCATCGGCGCAGGTTATTCTTTTTCTGTTGCCTTTATGGCTCATACCGGTATCGGGACCTTGCCGATCATGTATTACGGGAATGAAGAACAGCGTCAGAAATATGTTATACGGCTTGCGACAGGCGAATACCTTGGGGCCTATTGCCTTACTGAACCCGGTGCAGGCAGTGATGCCAATGCAGGAAAAACCAATGCACGCCTCTCTGAAGATGGAAAGCATTATATCTTGAATGGCCAGAAGATGTGGATCACAAATGCCGGTTTTGCGGATATCATGACTGTTTTTGCAAAGATCGGCAATGACAGGGTTTTAAGCAGTTTCATTGTAGAAAGGAATTTTCCTGGTGTAGTTGTGAATCCGGATGAACATAAAATGGGTATCAAAGGGTCATCCACAGCACAGATTTTTTACAATGATGTGCAGGTTCCAGTTGAAAACCTTATCGGCGCAAGGGGAGAAGGTTTCAGGATCGCACTCAGCATTCTTCACATGGGAAGGTTAAAACTTGGTGCGAATGTAATAGGGGCCTCAAAAAAGACCATCGAGGACTCGGTGAGATACGCCAATGAGAGAAAACAATTTGGTGTACCGATATCCACTTTCGGTTCCATTAAACACAAACTTGCCGAACAGGTGATTCGCACCTTTGCCGGAGAATCAGCTATTTACAGGGTCAGCAAAGATATAGATGCAATGATCACGAAAAATAAAGCCCAATGCCAGGATAAAGGAAGGGCCACGATGGACGCAATCAGTCATTATGCAGTGGAAGCGGCTATACTCAAGGTTTACGGTTCAGAAGCATTGGACTTTGTGGTTGATGAAGCGGTTCAGATCCATGGCGGGATGGGGTATTCAGCTGAAATGGCCGTGGAAAGAGGATACCGCGATTCACGCATTAACCGTATCTTTGAAGGAACCAACGAAATCAACCGCCTGCTTATTCTGGATACCGCGATGAAAAGAGCCATGAAAGGCGACTTTGACCTCTTCGGGAAAGCAGCAACCCTTTTTGAACATATGGATTCGATTACAGATGGCAAACCAGAAGGCGAAACCTACTTCCAGGAGAAATTCAGGGTCCTGAAAAATTTTAAAAAGGCTATATTGCTTGCGATCCATGGAGCTTCCACCCAATATGGAAAAAACCTGATCCAGGAACAGGAAGTGATGAATAATATTTCCGACATGATCATGGAAACATATATTTCAGAATCTACGGTATTGAGGGTTCAGAAGCTTGAAAGTATGAATAAGGAAATGGCTGTGTTCAAGGCGATCCTGGATGTTAACATCTATGAAGCATCGCATAAGATCCGGAAAGCAGCATTTGACGCTGTGCATTCATTCGCAGCTCCGGAACAGGCATGCAGGCTCAAGAAAGTAATGGACATCCTTACAGGTAGCGAATGTGTCAATATCAAAGACGCCAGGAGGATGATCGCCGACAAACTGATCACAGATAATACTTACAGATTCTAAGATTATTTTGATTCCGCCATTTCTTTTGGCGCAGGTTCCGGTTTTGTGACAGAGATACGGATGGAAGTTGAATCTTCATCAAAATCAATATGAATGATGTCATCGTCAACCAGTTTGGTTTTAATGATCTCCTCTGCAAGCGCATCCTCAATGTATTTCTGGATAGCCCTTTTCAACGGTCTCGCACCGAACTGTGCATCCCATCCTTTATCGCAGATGAAATCTTTCGCTTTATCGGTCACAACGATCTGGTATCCCATACCCTTGATGCGTTCGTATAGGTGGGAAAGTTCAATGTCGATGATCTTATGAATATCTTCCCGTTCAAGAGAATCAAAGATAACAACATCGTCGATCCGGTTGAGGAATTCCGGGGCAAATGATTTTTTCAATGCATTTTCAATTACACTGCGGGCATGATCAGAACTTGCTGCCTGTTTGGCTGCTGTGACAAACCCAACACCCTGACCGAAGTCTTTCAGTTGCCGTGATCCGATATTGGAGGTCATGATCACGATTGCATTCTTAAAATCGACCCTGCGGCCAAAACTATCCGTCAAAAGACCATCGTCAAGAACCTGCAGCAATAAGTGGAAAACATCAGGATGGGCTTTTTCGATCTCGTCAAGAAGAACGATAGAGTAGGGGCGGCGGCGGATCTTCTCCGTCAGCTGACCACCTTCCTCATATCCCACATATCCCGGGGGAGCGCCGATCAGCCTGGAAACCGCAAACTTCTCCATGTACTCGCTCATATCGATCCTGACCAATGCATCTTCAGTATCGAAAAGATATTTTGCCAGGACTTTTGCAAGGTGAGTCTTACCAACACCGGTAGGACCAAGAAAAATAAATGACCCGATCGGCTTGTTGGGATCCTTTAACCCGGCACGGTTTCTGCGGATCGACCGCACCACTTTCTTGATGGCCTCTTCCTGTCCGATCACCGAATTTGCCAGCTCAGCTTCCATATTCAACAGCCGGTCGCTCTCATTTTTTGCAATACGCTGAACAGGGATACCTGTCATCATGGCAACTACCTCTGCCACATTTTCCTCTCCTACAACTTCGCGGTTGATCTGGGCTTGCTCTTCCCATTTCCGTTTTTCTTTATCTAGAGCGTCCTGGAGCTTCCTTTCCATATCACGATGGTCGGCTGCCTCTTCAAATTTCTGACTGGTTATGGCCTGCATCTTTTTCTTCCGGGTTTCTTCGATCTGAGCCTCGATACTGATGATCTCTGCAGGAACATGAATATTGGAGATATGAACCCGCGCACCAGATTCATCAAGGGCGTCGATGGCCTTATCCGGAAGATAACGGTCGGATATATAACGGTTTGTCAGGCTCACACAAGCTTTAATGGCATCAGGAGTATATCTTACGAGATGGTGGTCTTCGTATTTCTCTTTTATATTATTCAGGATCTCGATGGTTTCATCTGCTGTAGTAGGGTCGACCAGAACTTTCTGGAACCTTCTTTCCAATGCACCGTCCTTTTCAATATATTGACGGTACTCATCCAGTGTCGTAGCACCGATGCATTGGATTTCTCCCCGGGCAAGCGCAGGTTTGAACATATTGGACGCATCCAGTGATCCGGATGCATTTCCTGCGCCTACAATCGTATGAACTTCATCAATGAAAAGAATGATATTCGGATTTTTTTCAAGTTCATTCAGAACGGCTTTCATCCGCTCCTCAAACTGTCCCCTGTATTTCGTTCCAGCCACCAGGGAGGCCAGGTCAAGGGAAACGATCCTTTTGTTGAAAAGGGCACGGGAGACTTTCCGCTGGGTGATGCGCAGAGCCAATCCTTCAGCGATAGCCGATTTCCCGACTCCCGGTTCCCCTATAAGGATCGGGTTGTTCTTCTTGCGGCGGCTCAATATTTGAGCAATACGCTCAAGTTCTTTCTGACGGCCTACAATCGGATCTAACCGCCCTTCTTCAGCAGCTTTGGTAATATCCCTGCCAAAGTTATCCAGTACCGGTGTCTTCGATTTGGAATCGGAACCTTTCTTGGAAGTAGAACCAAAGCTTTTTCCGCCTTCTTCGGGATCATCATCATCATCATCCTTCGGTAAGATATCCATCGGTTGTGCCGGGAGATCTTCGGAACTGTTAGAAATAATCGATCGTATTTCTTCTTTTACAATATCGTAAGTGACATTCTTTCCTGCCAGCAACTTGGTAACCAGGTTGTTTTCATCTTTCAGGATGGCAAGAAGAAGATGTTCTGTGCCGATCAGCTCACTGTTGAACCATTTAGCTTCGAGATAGGTGATCTTAAGGGCACGTTCCGATTGCTTGATCAGGGGCAGGTTATCAGGGTTAGCCGGTTTCTCTTTATTGCTTGCCACGGCAGATTCAATCTTGCGGCGTACTTCATTCATATCAACACCAAGTGTATTCAGTATCTTTATAGCAAGCCCTTCTCCTTCACGGATGATACCAAGCAGCAAATGCTCAAGCCCAATGTAATCGTTCCCGAGCCTTACCGCTTCTTCACGGCTGAAGATCAGAACATCTTTAACTCTTTGAGAGAATTTTGCTTCCATTTTATTTTATAGTCTTATTTATTAACGATTAAGATTTCTTTTTATTGAATAGATTCCGTTTAATGATTTTGTGGGATAGTCAAAAACAATGCCATACATTTTTCTTCCCCAAAATTCCCAAAATTCAAAAATACGATCGAAACAACGAAAATGATGATGAAAGATCAATATTTATTAACACTTTCGTGTTCGTAACACCTGAAAATTATCTCAAAAAAATGGTAGGTTATTAAAGGAATTTTTCCTACTTTCGTATCTACAAATGATTATTTTTATTCGTTTGATATTTAGATGATTAACGAAGGACAATACAATGGCTGAAGGCGAAAGAATAGTGTTGGTGAACATCGAGAACCAGATGAAGTCTGCTTATATCGATTATTCCATGTCTGTAATCGTACAAAGGGCTTTGCCGGATGTTCGCGACGGCTTTAAACCCGTTCACAGGAGAGTTTTATTTGGAATGTATGAATTGGGGAACTTTTCTAATCGCCCATACAAGAAATCGGCAAGGATCGTCGGGGAAGTATTGGGTAAATATCATCCACATGGTGATACTTCCGTTTACGACGCCATGGTACGGATGGCCCAGGAATGGTCATTACGTTACCCTTTGGTTGATGGACAGGGAAACTTCGGTTCAATGGACGGCGATAATCCTGCTGCCATGCGATACACCGAAGCACGTATGCAGAAAATTGCCGAAGAGATGGTGGCCGATATCGAGAAGGATACCGTCGATTTCCAGCTGAATTTCGACGATACCCTGGAAGAACCCACTGTGATGCCATCACGGATTCCCAACCTCCTCCTCAATGGTGCATCCGGGATTGCCGTCGGAATGGCCACTAACATGGCTCCGCATAACCTGAAGGAAGTCGTGGATGGGATCATCGCATATATCGACAACCACAATATTCCAATCCCTGAACTGATGCAGTTTATCAAAGCTCCTGATTTTCCAACAGGGGGTATTATCTACGGATATGATGGAGTAAAGGATGCGTTCGAGACCGGCCGTGGAAGAATCGTTTTAAGGGGTGAAGCCACCATTGAGAGCGACGAGCATGGAAGGGATGTGATCATAGTGACCTCAATTCCTTACCAGGTCAACAAATCTGAAATGATCAAAAGAACGACCGAGCTTGTCAATGATAAAAAGATCGAAGGGATTACGGAGATCCGCGATGAATCCGACAGGCATGGCGTTCGGATAGTATATGAGATACGCAAGGATGTTATCACCAACGTGGTACTGAATAAACTCTACCAGTATACCCAGCTCCAGAACTCCTTTAACGTGAATAACATTGCCCTCGTTAAAGGACGTCCGCAAACACTGAATCTTAAGGATCTCATCCGCTATTTTGTCGAACACCGGCATGTTGTGGTTATACGTCGGACAAAATTTGAGCTTGCCGAGGCTGAGAAAAAAGCACATGTGCTCGAAGGTTTATTGATTGCACTGGATAACCTGGATGCCGTCATCAACCTGATCCGTTCATCAAAAACCCCGGAAGAAGCCAGATCAGGACTTATATCCACCTTTAACCTTACCGATATTCAGGCAAAAGCCATCCTCGACCTCCGCCTTCAGCGTCTCACCGGACTTGAACGCGATAAGATCAAGGGTGAATATGAAGAACTTCTCAAACTTATTGCCTTCCTGAAAAACATCCTGGAAGATGAAGCGCTGCAGATGAAGATCATAAAAGATGAATTGCTGGAGATCAAAGAGAAATACGGGGATGAGCGCAGATCGAAGATCGATTTCAATGCCAGCGATTTCAGGATTGAAGATACCATCGCCGATGAAAATGTGGTGATTACAATTTCGCATCTGGGTTATATTAAGCGCACAGCCCTTAGCGAATACCGCGTTCAGAACAGGGGAGGTAAGGGAATGAAGGGGAGTGAGGTCAGGGATGAAGATTTCCTGGAACACCTCTTTGTGGCAACCAACCACAATTACCTGCTCTTCTTTACTGAAAAAGGAAAATGCTTCTGGATGCGTGCATTTGAAATACCCGAAGGCACGAAAGCATCGAAAGGGCGGGCAATACAGAATCTCATCAGCATAGAACCGGATGACAAAGTCAGGGCTTATATCAATGTGAAAGACCTGAAAGATGAAGAATACACTGCCAACAATTATATTATCCTCGCCACCCAAAAGGGAACCATCAAAAAAACCACTCTTTCAGCCTATTCCAGGCCACGTATGAATGGAATCAACGCCATCACCATCCATGAAGGAGATCAGCTGCTGGAAGCCAAACTGACCCATGGCGAGGATGAAGTGGTTATGGCACTTAAATCCGGCAGGGCAATCCGATTTAATGAAAAGACTGTTCGCCCGATGGGCCGCAATGCAGCAGGTGTAAGGGGAATAAGACTTTCAATGGGGGACGACGAAGTGGTAGGGATGATCTGTCTCCCGAAAGAGAAAAAAATGGAGATCCTCGTAGTCTCTGAAAACGGATATGGGAAAAGATCTGATATCGACGACTACCGCGTGACCAACCGTGGCGGAAAAGGTGTAAAAACCCTGAACATTACGGAAAAAACAGGAGCTTTGATTGCCATTAAAGGCGTTACTGACAATGACGACCTGATGATTATCAACAAGTCAGGCATCATTATCCGGATGGCAGTGAGCAATCTCCGGGTCATGGGACGCGCTACACAAGGTGTGAGGTTGATCAAGATCAATGAGGGTGATGCGATTGCCGCCGTAACAAAAGTTGACGTAGAAGAGGATGGAAAAGAACTGGAAGATAACAATGGAGATATCCTGACAGAAGAAAACGGAGAAGATCAGATATTGGATACAAACACTTCGGAACCGGAAAATTAATTTCTCCCACAAACCTTGGAAATAAGAAATTATCTATTTTTGCTTACTGGATACAATAGGTCAACACTTATACTCAAAATAACCTCTATATGAAAAAAATTCTTTTTGTCCTGGTTTTGGTATTTTCCATTACCCTGACTTTTGGCCAAACCAATGTCCGGCAAACTGCATCAAATTTCCTGAAAGACGGGAAACTTGATAAAGCGCTGGAAGCCATCAACCAGTGCCTTCTGGATGCCAGCACTGCCCAGGATGCAAAAGCCTGGTTTATCCGTGGAAACATCTTCCTCGAAATTGCAAACTCAAAGGATGAAAAATACAAAAGCCTTGATCCGGAACCATTAAAAAAGGCGCTTGAGTCTTATAAAAAAGCCATTGAATATGACCCAAAGAATAAATATTATGAAGATATTTTTGCAAAATTAAACGGGCAGCATAACGACTATTTCAATGCAGGCGTTGACAACTATAACAAGAAATCGTACAAAGAGGCAATGGTGAACTTTGAGAACGCAGCAAATACATTATCCATTGCAAAAGTAGCAGATACAGTGTCCTTATTCTATGCGGCAGCCTGCGCCAACCTGGCAGGGGAAAAGGGGAAACAAAAACAATACTATATTGAACTGCTAAAAGGTGGTGCGAAATCGATCGTCATATATGCCTCTTTAGCAGACCTATACAGATTGGAAAAAGACTCTGCCGACGCCTTAAAAGTGATAAGGGCAGGCAAGAAGATCTATCCGAACAACCTTCAAATGACATTGTCGGAATCGAATGTTTATATTTTCTTTAGTGATGTTCCGAAGGCATTGTCAACTTTAAATATAGCAGCCCAGAAAGATAGCACTAACTACCTGGTATTTAATGCGATCGGTATAAATTACCAGAAAATATTTGAAGATACGCTTCAGAAAAAGGCAGACAGGGTCGACGCATACAAAAAGTCGGAAGCTGCTTATCTCAAGGCAATTAAACTGAACCCGGAATTTTATGATGTTGAACTCAACATAGCTTCTTTGTACTTCAATTCGGCTGTACCCATTGCTTTAAAGGCAAACGGGCTACCCCTGGATGCGAAGGATGAATACGAAAAACTCGAAGCAGACGCGAATAGTTTTTATAAACTTGCTTTGCCGTATCTTAAGAAAGCTGATGAACTTCAACCGAATGATTTGAATACATTGAATTCACTGCGGCAGATCTATTCAAGCCTGGGGGATAAAGAGAATCTCAAAGTCGTACAGGCAAAGATCCTTGAATTGAGAAAAAAATAACTTTTTACCGAGGTTTAAAAACTGCTCCGGATTTTCCTGAGCAGTTTTTTTTTGCTTTTTAATTTGAATTCTGAAAAGGGGAGATTCTTCTTTGTGCACCTTCGTGGATCCTTTGTGCGCCTTTGTGGTTAAAAAAATTATTTTTAAAAGATCACAATGATTTTGTAATGTCATAATACTTTGAATTCAAGAATCCTGAAGGAGAGCATCCAAAATTGTGTTGATAACTCAGATGGAAAGGGTATAAGTCATTTAATATTAAATATTTGCTATTTAACATAATATTAATTATAGGACAATGTATTGATAAAATTTGCGGTCAGCTATACTGATTAACATAAAACCAGTTATCGTGACGAAGTCCGATAACGGCAGGTTTTATGTTAAAGCAAATAATATTTATTTGTAACTTGCATTGATAAACAAGTCGAATAAAACTCTGCAAAATAGAAACGGATAAAAATGAACCTCAGAAATTAAATTTATCCTATGCAAAAACATGTCAAC
>Ga0182027_10000670_pt1 | contig 58666 bp, 53 predicted proteins | sample 712E1DmetaG_FD_121300 | JGI IMG/M metagenome (GOLD analysis project Ga0182027, IMG submission 121300) | Permafrost microbial communities from Stordalen Mire, Sweden - 712E1D metaG (Illumina Assembly) | ecosystem: Environmental > Terrestrial > Soil > Wetlands > Permafrost | place: Sweden...
AGCTGTGAGCTGTGAGCTGTGAGCTGTGAGCTGTGAGCTGTCTTTCAGACGGGATCCGTGTCGATCATGACCTCGGCGTGCTCCCCGTGGCGCTCACGAATCCGGCGAATCGCCGCTTCAGTAATCTCATGCGAGCGCTCGAAGGATGCGCCCTTGTCCAAGAGGAGCCGGAACTCGATGAACGTCGTTCCACCCGCCCGACGCGAACGAAAAGCGCGATACCCCCGAACCTCCGCGGCGAAGCCGTCCAGCATCCCCTTGACCTCATCCTCCGCCTCGCGCGGGAGTCCCCGGTCCAGCAGTTCTTCCGCAGCGTCGCGGAGGATCTGACCGGCGCTCACGATGATGTAGACGGCGATCACGATTGAGGCAACCGGATCGAGCCACTGCCAGCCCAACACCCGATACCCCACCAGCGCGACGCCCGCGACGAGGTTTGTCGTGATGTCGGTGACATAGTGGAACGCGTCCGCTCGGAGGGCAAGCGACCGTGTCGCCCTCGCCTCATGCCGCAGATACGTGACTAGAACGAGCGAGACAGCCACGCAGAACGCAGTCACCGCCACACCGGACTCGGGGCTCCTGATGGGTTCCGGACGAAGCAGGTACCAGAGCCCGCGCCCGACCAGCCAGAACCCGCCGATCGCGATGATCACTGCCTGAATCACTCCGGACAGGGCTTCCGCTTTCTCGTGGCCGTACGCGTGCTCCGCATCGGGAGGATCCGCCGCCACGCGGAGGAAGAAAGCATTGAGACCGGAGCATGCCACGTCCATCAGGGAATCGACCGCCGCCGCCAAGACCGCAAGGGAGCCGGTCGTGAGGCCGACCCCCGTCTTGGCAAGTGTCAAAGCGAGAGCGGTTGATGCGGCAACCGATGCTGCGACGATCTTCCGGCGCTCCTGCCTCACTTCGGCTCCCGTCCCGAAATCTCCCTGTCCTCAGAGGCGTTCAGGGGCTCCGGACCGACACCATCCGGGTACCACGCGACCCTGACCCGCCACCCGGTCACCGAGAGTCTGTCGGGACCGAGATCCAGCGTCTCGCTCGCACCGGCCGGCCTCGCAAGTCGGGCAGCCACGCGTATCCCCGCTCGTCCTCCGCCAGTGTACCGCCCGGCCTCGGCGAGGCTCCGGCACGGTACGCGCGCGACCGGCTCGTCCGGCTCGGAGGTCAGTCCCGCGAGCGGTAGGCGGTGCAGCCGAGGAGGCCTTTGCGCCAGGATCGCCTCACATGTGTGCGCCGTTACCTCGAGCCATGGCCGGTAGCAGCGCGGCGGCCTGCCCGCCGGCGCTGAGATCGTCCGGCGAGGATCGAACTGGGCGCAGATCACCGCTGAATGGTACACTGCCAGCCCCTGGAGGGACGGAGGCGTGAAGGGCCCCAAGCACGAGGAGTGGAGCGGGCAGTTGAGTCTCTTCGAGGACGACTCGGCCCGCCAGGCCCCGACCGGCCGCGACATCCTGGTGTTCGACCTCGAGACACAGCGGTCGTTCCAGGACGTCGGCGGCCGAACGGCCATGCGCGAACTCGGCATGTCGATCGGCGTCGTGTACTCCTTTCGCGACGATGCCTTCCGCGGCTTCCTGGAGCAGGAAGCCAAGGCCCTGATCGACCGCATCCGCTCCGCCGAGTTGGTGGTTGGGTTCAACCTCCTCGGCTTCGACTACGAAGTGCTCAAGGGGTACCAGGACGTGCCTCTCGAAAACGTCCCCACCCTGGACATCATGTTCTATCTGCAGGACCGTCTAGGTTTCCGCCCCAAGCTCGACTCCGTCGTGCAGGCCACGCTCGGTGCCGGGAAGTCCGCTGACGGTCTGCAGGCGCTCCTGTGGTGGAAGGAAGGGCGGCTCGACCTGATCGAGAAGTACTGCACCGACGACGTTCGCCTCACCCGCGACCTGTACCTCTACGGGAGGCGCAATCGCCACGTCCTTGTGTCGCGGTACTCGGGCGGCCCCCTCAAGGTCGACGTGGACTGGTAGAGGTTCCAGGTCAAAGGCTAAGAAGGCTAAGTACTTGACTCAACCTACCGCAGCTGCCACTTGTCACCGCCGCACCGTCAGAGCACAATGAACCCGTATTCAGTCTCGGAGGTCGTGGGGGGGGGGCCGTGTCTCAATCGGCGAGCCGTGACGGCCTAAGGAGATAGCCATGGGCAGGGAAATCCGCAAGGTCGGGGTGCTGGGAGCGGGCGTGATGGGCTCAGGGATCGCTGCGCACCTGGCCAACGCCAACGTGCCGGTGCTGCTGCTGGACATCGTGCCCGGGCAGCTCACTCCGGACAACGAGAAGGCCGGCCTGACCCTTGGGGACAAACGCTTCCGCAACAAGTTCTCTCTGGCCGGACTCGAAACCGTGAGGACTTCGAAGCCGGCGCTGCTCTACTCCAAGCGCTTCCTCCCGCTAATCTCGGCCGGGAACTTCGAGGACGACTGGAGGAAGCTCGCGGAGTGCGACTGGATCATCGAGGTGGTCGTCGAGCGCCTCGACGTCAAGCGGCAGGTGTTCGAGCGCCTGGAGCAGGTCCGGAAGCCAGGGGCAATCGTCTCGTCGAACACGTCCGGCCTGCCCATCCGGGCGATGGTCGAGGGGCGCTCCGACGACTTCCGCAAGAACTTCCTGGTGACCCACTTCTTCAATCCCGTTCGCTACATGCGCCTCCTGGAGGTCATCGCCGGCGAGGACACCGATCCCGATGTCGTGAAGTTCATGAGCGACTTCGGCCAGTTCCTGCTCGGCAAGGGCATCGTCTTCGGCAAGGACACCCCGAACTTCGTCGCGAACCGGATCGGCGTCTACGGGCTGATGGCTACCGTGCACGCAATGATGGAGATGGGCTACCAGGTCGACGAGGTGGACGCGATCACCGGCCCGGCGATGGCACGTCCGAAGAGCGCCTCGTTCGGCACCGTGGACCTCGTCGGGCTCGACACCATGGCGCACGTCGTGCGGACCCTACGGGAGGAATGTCCCAACGACGAGGGTCAGGCGGTGTTCGCGGTGCCCGAATTCATCACGAAAATGGTCGAGAACAAGCAGTTGGGCCGCAAGACGAAAGCGGGCTTCTTCAAGCGTGAGAAAGGCCCCAAGGGCGAGAACGTCGACTACACGCTCGACTGGAAGACCGGCCAGTACCGCCTCAAGGCCAAGCTCGATGCTCCCTCCCTCAAACAGACCAAGGGGATCCACGACGCCGGGGCGCGGATCAAGACGCTCGTCAACGCCCAGGACCGCGCCGGCGCCTTCGCCTGGCGCGTGACGCGAGACGCACTGGCATATACCTCCAGACGCCTTGGCGAGATCTCCGACACGATTGTGGACATCGACCACGGTCTGACGTGGGGTTTCAATTGGGAGCTGGGGCCGTTCGAAACCTGGGACGCCATCGGGGTCGCCGCAACGGTCGAGAGGATGAAAGCGGAGGGCGTTGCGCCGGCGCCATGGGTGGACGAGATGCTGGTGGCCGGCGTCGGCACCTTCTACCGGGACGGCGCGGCGGGCCAGGAGTACTACGACCCGCGCAGCAAGTCGTACGTCCCGACCAAACGGCCGGCGACCTTCCTGGTGCTGAAGGAGATCAAGCGGCGGACGCCGCCGGTGTTCGAGAACGCCGGAGCCTCCATCGTGGACCTCGGCGACGGCATCGCCTGCGTCGAGTTCCACTCGGTCCTGCAGCCGAAGCTGAACCCCATCGACGATGACATCATGGACGTCGTCCACAAGGCGATCGGCATCGCAGAGAAGGACTTCCGCGGGCTCGTCATCCACCACCAGGGCGAGCAGTTCTGCGCGGGCGCCAACCTCCTGATGATCCTCGAAGGCGCCATGAGCCAGCAGTGGCGGGCCATTGACGCGATGATCCGCAAGTTCCAGGGGATGACGATGGGGCTGCGGCGGGCGCGCGTCCCGGTGGTCACCGCCCCGTTCGGCTACACATTCGGCGGCGGAGCTGAGATCACGATGGCGGGCGACCGCGTTTGCGCGCTCGCGGAAACCTACATGGGCCTGATCGAAGTCGGGGTCGGGCTCGTCCCTGCCGGCGGCGGCCACGTCTTCATGCTCGAGCGCGTGCTCGAAGGGCTGGACGAGCCGGTCCTCTCCAACCTGCCCTTCCTCCGCAAGGCGTTCGAGGCGATCGCGATGGCCAAGGTCGGCACCTCGGCCGAGGAAGCGCGGGAGCTCAAGTACCTTCGCCCGTACGATCACATCGAGATGAACCGCGATCAGCAGCTCTGGACGGCCAAGCGGATGGCGATCGGGTTGGCGGAGGAAGGGTACCGGCCGCCCCTGGCGAAGAAGTTCAGCCTCCCCGGCCGGGAAGGGGTTGCCACCATCCGGATGCTCCTCCACAACATGAAGATCACCCACTGGATCTCGTCGCACGACGAGAAGATCGCGACCCACGTCGGGAACATCCTCTGCGGAGGCGACACCACGATCAACAACCCGGCGAGCGAGGAGACGATCCTCGACCTCGAGCGCGAGGCGTTCCTCTCGCTGTGCGGAGAACCAAAGACGCAGCAGCGCATTCAGTACATGCTGCTCAACAACAAGCCGTTGAGGAACTGACGCGGCGATGCCCGACCGGAAAACGACCGTGAAGGTCCAGGCGACTCACCCTTCTGTGGAGCGCGCCCTCCGGGCGTGCTCATGGTCGTTTCTCGGCGCGGGGAACGAGCACGCGCGTAGCGCACGCTCCAGAGAGACGAGAACGAAACCCGTGCTTAACCGGCCTATCCCGGCCGCACCGTTGCTCGCGACGACAGCCCAAGAAGGGAGAGTCTGCGCATGCCAAAGGCCGTAATCGTCTCGTACGCCCGCACGCCGATAGGCAGGGCCAGGAAGGGCAGTCTGAAGGACACCCGGTCGGAAGAGTTCGCCGCGCCGTTGCTCAAAGCGCTCGTGGCCCGGACGCCGGGACTCGAGTCGGCGATGGTCGACGACATCATGCTGGGCTGCGCCATGCCGGAGGCCGAGCAGGGCATGAACATCGCGCGCCTGATTTCTCTGCTTGCCGGCTTCCCGGTCGAGGTGACGGCGTGTACCTCCAACCGCTTCTGCTCCTCGGGCTCCCAGGCCATCGCCTGGGCGGCCGACGTGATCCGCTCCGGCAACGCAGAGGTCATCATCGCCGGCGGCGTCGAGTCGATGTCCACGGTGCCCATGGGCGGCAACAAGATCGTCGCGGACCCGGCGCTGATGGATGCGCTCCCCAACGCGTACGCCGCGATGGGGACCACCGCCGAGGTGGTGGCCCGCCAGTTCGGCATCACCCGCGAGGAGCAGGACGCCTTCGCCCTGGGCTCGCACCAGCGGGCGGCCGCCGCGATCGCGGCGGGTAAGTTCAAGGACGAGATCGTGCCGCTTTCGGTCCGAACCATGGACGACGGAGTCTGGCGCGAGTTCGTGTTCGACACCGACGAGGGGCCTCGCGCCGACACCTCTCTCGAAGCGCTCGCCAAGCTGAAGCCTGCCTTCGACCCGCGCGGCACGGTTACCGCGGGCAACTCGTCACAGATCAACGACGGCGCCGCCGCGGTGGTCGTGATGTCGGACGAGAAGGCCGCGAAGCTCGGCCTCGAGCCCGTCGCGTTCGTCCAGCACTGGGCCGTTGCCGGCGTGCCGCCCGACATCATGGGGATCGGTCCAGCCAAGGCCGTGCCAAAGCTCCTCGAGAAAGCTCATCTGACGCTCGACGACGTGGACCTCGTCGAGATCAACGAGGCGTTCGCCAGCCAGTCGATCTACTGCGCACGAGAACTCAAGCTCGACCCCGAGCGGACCAACGTCAACGGGGGCGCCATCGCCACCGGCCACCCGCTCGGCGCCACGGGCGCGGTCCTTACCTGCAAGATCCTGGGAGAGCTGAAGCGGCGCAACGCCAAGCGCGGCATCGTCACGATGTGCGTCGGCGGCGGGATGGGGTTCGCCTACCTGCTCGAGCGGCCGTAGAACCCGCTCACGACGCGGCGCCGGCCGGCGAAGGGAAGGTCTCGACGGATAGGGAGCCGGCCACGAGGCTGTGTCTATGACAAACTCTGCGGCACGCCACAAAAGCGGGAGACCGTCCGACTCATCCGCCGTACCCCGAAGAAACTAATGCGGTCGCTGAACACTCGGTTCGCCTCTTGACGACTGCTGCATTCGGCCCAGCCATGTCATGAACCACTCTTGGTACTCTTGCATTGACTTGGCGCAGGGCTTGTCGGCAGCATCGGCTCCTTGCGGAGAACCAGTCTCGAGTACCAGTTGGCGCGTGACGATGTCCTTGATCGAGGCGCAGCCGGGGTTGCGACGTGGAGCAAAGGCATCGCCAGTACACACATAGGTGGCAATCTCATCGACGACTTGAGCGAACGCGGCGTCCTTGTTCATGCGGTCGCGGAAATCCCCGTCCTTCATGGCGGCGAGACGCTCACTTGCCAAGCGGCTGGCGTCTTCTCGATCCGCCGCGCCTGCTCCGAGGCCCAGGCGCACAATCAACTCTGGGAGCGGAAAGTGCTCGCGGACCTGCGCAGTCTCCTCCGGGTAGTGCGTCTCTATCAAAGGCCTCAGTTCAGCGAGCCCGTCGTAAGAGGCAAGCAACATTGCGCTCTGGCGGAGCAGCGGCCAGCCGTGCCGGAGTGTCGTGCTGCCATCGACGATGGCCGCCGAATAGAGCCGCAGCCTCCGTTCGCGTGACATGCGGGCGAGCTCAATGCTATCGAGGAACCACCCCACGTTCCGCGATGTGGGATTGTTGCTTCGCCCATACTCGGTGATGATGTCCTCGAATGGCCGAACGTCAAGCCAGCGGCTGTGCTCCCCGAGATACCCCAGGACCTCAGTCGCCACCTCGGGGCGGGTCTCCAGGAGCCCTTTCCGGATTGCCTCACGAAGGGCTGATTCGCGCGCCACAGGATCTGGAAGCCTCGCCGCATTGTCGATTGCCTCCTGCTCGGGAAGCAGGCTCTCCTCGGCAACTGGCGAGGTGGCGCAAATGTAGACCGGCGCGCCAAGGCTGAGCACGAACACCAGGAATATGGTTGCGATCCGCGAGAGCATACTGACCTCCTACTGGACGTGAAGCAACACTGAAGACCGAGAGAGATCGAGGAGCGCCCCCGCCTGGTCGGTCACCCGGACGACATTCGTCACAACCGGCACAGTCCCAAACACCAGCCCGCTGCGATGGGCCAGGCCCTGCACGATTGGCCTCCTGCGAACGCCTCGGCGCTCAGTCTGGACCTCCCCTGTTCCGCATGTCCACGCTTCACAGCAGGCCGTCAGCGCGAAAAGCGGCCTGAAGGTGCCTCACCCTCGGGAGCATGCGGCCGCTTTCCACGGCGATGACATCGAAGCGGCACGCCGGGATCTCCCCGCTCCGGTGCGCCAGGTAGGCGTGGGCGAGCCGGACGAGGCGCTGCTGCTTCGATGCCGTCACAGCTTCTTCAGGCGAGCCCGCACTGCGACCTGCCCGGGTCTTGACCTCGACGAACACGAGCGTGTCGCCCTTGCCGGCGACGATGTCGATCTCGCCCAACGAGCACCGCCAGTTGCGCGCCTCGATCCGATACCCCTTGACCCTCAGGAGCAGTGCAGCAAGCGCTTCCCCCCGCCGAGCCGTTCGTCCCCTGTCACCGACTCTTGATTGCACACACGATGCTTGCGTTTTCGCTTCTGACTGTCAACTGTCGACTTTCGGCCGTCGGCCGTCGGCTGTCGGCTGTGAGCTGTCTTCCCCCAGCGCCTGCGCCGCCAGCGTGATCACGTCCACGGTCTGCGCGCCCTCGATTCCGAGCTCCTTCTGCGCGTTCCCGACCATGACCGCGCAGAAGGGGCACGCGACCGCGACGTCGTTCGCGCCGGACTCCTGGAGCTGCCGCACCCGCGTCTGGTTGATGCGGTCCCCTAGCTTCTCCTCGAGCCACATCCTCCCGCCGCCCGCGCCGCAGCACATCGCCTTCTCCCGCGAGAGCGGCGCCTCCTTGAGCGCGAGGCCGGGGATCGCCTCGAGGATCCGCCGCGGCGCGTCGTACTCGCGGTTGGTGCGGCCGAGGTAGCACGGGTCGTGATAGGTGAGGTCCCGCCGCAGTTCTGCAGTCAGTTTCAAGCGGCCGGAGGCCACAAGCTCCGCGACGAACTGCGTGCCGTGGACGACCTTGTAATTCCCGGCGAAGTCGGGGTACTCGTGGGCGAGCGTGTTGAAGCAATGCGGGCAGTTGGTGACGATCTTCTTCACCCCGCGGCTGTTCAAGGTTTCGACGTTCGCGGCCGCAAGCACCTGGAACAGGTACTCGTTGCCCAGCCTGCGGGCCGCGTCCCCCGTGCACCTCTCCTCGGCGCCGAGCATGGCGAGCCTCACGCCCGCGGCTTGGAGCAGCTTGACCAGCGCCTGCGAGGTCCGCTTGCCGGCATCGTCGTACGAGCCGGCGCAACCGACCCAGAAGAGGACCTCGAAATCTCCGCCCTCGGACGCGAGCGGCACGCCGAGCCCTTTTGCCCAGTCGCCTCGTGTCTCGCCGGAGAGCTGCCACGGGTTGCCGTTCACCTCCATCCCCCGGAATGCGGGCTCGGCCTCGGCGGGGAAGTCTGCCTTCTCGAGCACCAAGTGGCGGCGCATCTCGACGATTCTGTCAACGTAGGAGATGAACAGCGGGCACGACTCCTCGCACCACCGGCATGTGGTGCACGCCCACACGACCTCGGGGTCGATCACGTCGCCGGCAAGCTCTCTGGTCGGCGTGCCCCGAGCCTCGCCAGGTGCCCGGAGGATCTCGCCCGCCGATGCGTTGAGATGGTCGCGCAAGCTGATGGTCAAGTTGCGGGGGATCAGCGGCTTCTTGGTGATCGTCGTAGGGCAGACCACGGTGCAGCGGCCGCACTCGGTGCAGGTGTACAGATCGAGGAGCTGCTTCCACGTCAGGTCCGTCACCTTGCCGGCACCGAGCGCGCTCGCCTCCTCGATGTTTTCGAGGTCCATCTTCGCGAGCCGGCCCGGCTCTCCCAAAGGGCGGAGCAGGACGTTCGGGAGCGAGGTGTAGACGTGGAAGTGCTTGGAGTACGGCAGGTAGTTTGCGAAGACGTAGAGAGCGCCCAGGTGAACCCACCAGGCGGCGGCGTAGAGGGTCCGCAGTGCCCCTACCGAGGTCCCGGCAAACCAGCCGCCGACGACCGCCGAAACCGGGGTCCAGGCCCACGGTCCGGGCGCTCCGCCACCGATGCGAGCGCCGTCGGCCACCACGTCGCTCACCATCAGGGCGCTGATCAGCCCGAGGATCACCCAGGCGTCGGCGCTGTACTCGAGGCGCTCCGGTCTGGTGACCAGCCGCCGCCACGTCGCGATCGCGATGCCGATCAGCACGAGCACCGCGAATACGTCCTTGGTGAGCAGGTAGGCGTGCCCGACCGGGGTGTGAAGGAACGGCAGCTCCCATCCCCTGGTCAGACCCTCGACGACCATCGAGACCGACCGTATCGAGAAGACAAGGAAGCCCCAGAAAATCAACGCGTGCATGATCCCGGGGAGCGGCTCGAGGAACATGCGCCGCTGGCCCAGAAAAAAGACGAGGACGCCCCGCAGCCGCTCGTTCCAGCGGCCGAGCTCCACATCCTTGCGGCCGGCCAACAGAAGCGAGAGCTTCTGGGAGAGCGACCAGGCCACGCCCGCCACTGCGGCGATCGTCAGCAGCACGAACCAGAGCGTGTCCGAGCCGCCGAGAAAGCTCCCCGCCGTTGCGTGATGTGGCATCGTGCGCGTCCTCCGGTCCGGCGAGCATTCTGCCACAACCCCCGCCACCGAGGCCGCCCGCACCTATCAGGGGCTGATACAATCGCACCCCGTCAAACGGCTCGCCGGCGGTGCCATGGGGAGCCGACAGGAGGTCTTGAGATGGTGGGGAAGGTCAAGGTGCAGCCGGTCTCACGGGTCGGCCTGGAGCCGCTCGTGGCAATGGCCGAGCAGCTGCGAGCCTCCCTGCCCGGCTGGGGAGACACGGCCCCGGTCGCCGCCAGGGGCCAGACTCCAAGCGACCTGGCGGTCGATCTCGGCCACCTGGCTCACCACGATGGCGACGGGTTCCTCGTCGCAAGCATAGGCGACGAGGTCGTCGGATTTGCCGCCAGCTTCGTCCGCTCGCGGCAGCTTACCGTCACCCAGCCCTGGCTGCTGCCCGAGTATCAGGACCAGGAAGTCGCCGACACGCTGGTGCGGCGCGCCATTGCGTACGGAGATCGGTCCGGGGCCACCGAGTGCGCGGCCCACATTCTCCACGATGCACCCTGGCAGGCCACCTTCTTCCGCTTCGGCTTGCGGCCACGAATGTCCTTCTATCGGCTCATGCTCACGTCCGAGCAGGCCCGAACAACGGGGCGCGAACTCGCAAAGCTCCTCCCAGGCTCCGAGCTGAGCCGGGATGCCCTGAACCGGCGCGCCGGCGCCGCCGATCTTGAGCGCCTCGACCGGCTCGCCCGGGGAATGGTCCGACCAATGGACCACGAGTACTGGCTCGGTGAGCGGGGGCTTCACCTCGCCAAGGTCCGCGACGGTCAGCGGATCGCAGCGTACGCTTACGGCGGGGCTAGTGAGTGCGGCCCGGTGGCTGCCGCAACCGGCGAGGCAGCCCTTGCCGGCCTCGGCTGGGCTCTGCAGCTCGCTGCCGAGGGCGCCACAGCCGATGTTCAGGTCCTCGTGCCCTCGACGTTCGAGACGGCCCTCGAGAACCTGCTCGACGCCGGCGCCCGGTGCTTAGCAACCACCACCTGGATGACGCGCAACCCCGGCGCCACCCTCGAACGATACGTGCTGTCCTCCGTCACACTACCCTGACGGCGCGGGCTCTTTCGGTCCCGTCGGTGTCAGGGCCACCATCGACGCCTACTCGAAAATCGCTCGGATCCGGAGCTATCTGCGCCGCGTCCGACGCCCACCCGGCCGGGGGCGTGCCACCTTGCCCCGAGCCTTGGGCTCACTTTGAGGCTTCCCTTCCCTCGTGCCTGTGCGACGTGGTGCCTCGGGCGCCGCGAGGAGTGGCTCGAGGTTCACCTCCAGGAACTCCTCGTTGATCCCCTTGATGCGGACGCGAACGGCGTCGCCGAGGCGAATGACTCTCCCCTGCCGCTGCCCGATCAGGCGGTGCCCGGTCTCGTCGTAGCGGTAGAAGTCATCGTGGAGATCCGAGACGTGAACCAACCCTTCGACGAAGACCTGGTCGAGCTGCACGAACATGCCGAAGGCAACCACCCCAGTAACGTGGCCCGAGAACTCCTCTCCCACGTGGGCCCGCATGAACTCGAGCTGCTTCCACTTGACGACCTGGCGCTCGGCCTCGTCGGCGCGCCGCTCGGTGAAGGAGCACTGCTGAGCAAGGTCCTCGAGGTCGGCCTGCGCGAAGGCAAGCTCGCGGCCCTGCAGCACGTGACCCGCCAACATCTCGCCGAGGAAGCGGTGAACGACGAGGTCCGGGTAGCGACGGATGGGCGACGTGAAGTGCAGGTAGAACTCCGTGGCGAGGGCGTAGTGACCCTTGCATTCGGGGTGGTATGCGGCCCGCGCCAGCGACCGCAGGACCAGGCTCTGGAGGAAGCGCTCCTCCGGCCTTCCGACGATGTCGGACAGCACCCGCTGCAGCTCCCGTGGGGGCAGCTCCTCGAGGTTTCCCCTCAGCTTGATGCCGAACTCGGCCAGCACCGCCTGCAGCTCGGCCAGCTTGCCAGCCGACGGGCGCTCGTGGATGCGGAAGAGCCCTGGCTGCCTTCCCCACACCAGCATGCGGGCCACGCAGTCGTTGGCCGTGACCATCAGTTCCTCGATGAGCCTGTGGGCGCGGTTGCGGGGGGCTGCCTGGACCCCCATCATGAAGCCTTCAGGGTCCAGCAGGATCTCCGGTTCGGGCAGGTCGAAATCGATCGAGCCGCGTTCGGTCCGACGGCGGCCAAGGCGCCGCGCCGCCTCGTCGAGCAGCTCCAGGGAACGCCGCACTCCAGCAGGCAGCTCCGGAGGCCACGAGCCCCGTTCCAGCCACTCGAAAACCTCCGTGTATGTGCAGCGCCGGCGCGAGCGGAACACCGTCCGCTCGGCCCGGTAGCCCTCCACACCGCCGTCCGGGTTGACCAGGAAGCGAACGGAGAAGGCCAGCCGGTCCTGCTCCGGCACGAGCGAGCAAAGGTGGTTGGAGAGCTTTTCCGGCAGCATCGGCACGCAACGGCCGGGCAGGTAGACGCTGGTCCCCCGCTCTCGAGCCGCCGCGTCCAGTCCCGTGCCGGGCCGGACGTAATGCGACACGTCGGCGATGTGGACGAACACTTCGATCGCGCCGTCCGCGCCTTGAAGGGCCACGACCGCATCGTCGAAATCCCGGGCCGTTTCCCCGTCGATTGTGACGGCGGGCTGGTCGCGGCGATCGGCCCGGCCCGTAAGGTCGCCCGGCAGGACTTCGTCCGCCAGAGCATCCGCATCACGGAGCGCCTCCGGAGGGAACTCCACCGGGATTGCCAGCTCGGCCAGGACAACCTCCTCGTCGACGCCGCTCTCTCCCTGCACCCCGAGCGTCCGGACGAGCGTTCCCTCGATGGGTCCTTCTTCCGGGACCCCGCGCAACGCGACCTCAACGAACTCCCCGGCTCGCGGCGGCCGACCAGGCACCGGGTTGAGCAGCACCCTCATGTTGAGCCGTCGGGCGTATGGATCGACCCACGGCTGGACCGGATCGGGAACGTATCGCCCAACCAGCGTCGGCCTCCGGCGGCGCAGCACGCGTACGACCTCGCCGTGCTTCTCCGGGATCGGGCGCCCCTTCTTCCTACGAACCCCAAGATGGACGAGGACCTGATCTCCATCCATCGCCGTGCTGAGCTTCTCGGGAGGAACCACAATGTCGGGAAGATCGCGCTCGCCCTGGCGGACGATACCGAAGCCTCTCGACGTCAGCCTGATCTCCCCTGCGTAGAAGTCGGTGTACTCCAGCGCAACAACCCGGCCCTGACTGCGAGCGACCTCGCCGCGCTCCTCGGCCTCGGCAAGGAGCGCCGGTAGCTCGTCACGGACCGGCTCTCGACCCCAAGTCCCGGCGAGCTTTCGCTCGAGCTGGGCAAGGGTCAGGCCGTTACCGCGCGCGCTCCTGACTTCGCCGACCACCTCCCTACGGTGCATCGCTGCCTCCGAGGTTCGCCGCAGAATCGTTCACGTTGACAGTTTCCCGGCCCATCGGTAAACTCCCGGCGGCGCGTGCGAAAGTGGCGGAACTGGCAGACGCGCAAGGCTCAGGACCTTGTGAGGGCAACCTCATGGGGGTTCAAATCCCCCCTTTCGCACCACTCACTCCCTGAATCCCGCGGACCCGAGTCTTGAAGCGACGGGCCGCACGGGGCCGCTCACCCGAGTCGGGAGCTTTCAAGGCGCCACGTCGCCCCGCACATAGCGAAGCGCGTCCTCGCGTTCCCAGTAGATTGGGAAGATCGTCTCCAGGCGGGTGAGCTTGAGCAGCGCCTCCAGACGATGGTGGGGGCGAAAAAGCGCCACGCGGCGGTTGGCACGGGTGAAGCGCTGTAGGTAACCGACCAGCTCCCCGATGCCGGTCGAGTCCACGTAGTCGATACGCGCGAAGTCGATCACCACGCCACCGGCCGTACTCTCGAAGACGGTCTGCAGCTCGCGGGCGAACATCTCTGCAGACTCGCCCAGCTTGATGGTGCCCTCGACTTCGACGATCGTGACGCCATTCTCTTCGACCCGGCTCACCCTCATGGCTGGCTCCCCAAATTTCGCCATCGACCTATGCCCTGACGGTCACATCCGCCACGGCGGCGACGCCTCCCCCGCGGGTCGCCCGGCACGCGTAGCGCCTCAGATCCCCGAACGCCCCGATCTCGCGTACTTCGACCTCAAGGCGGTCGCCTGCGGTGATTGGCTGGAAAACGCTGACCCCATCGAGACCCACGAGCCGCAGCGACGCCTGCTGGTCGGGTCGCACGACGAGGAGGATGGCCTGCGCCAAGGCCTCCGCAACGAGGCCGATCGGCCACGGGCCGGGCCCCGTCATCATCCCTCCGGCGGTCCCCAGCACGATCGCGACCCTGCCACGATCGATCTCCTCGGTCCTCTCGACGAACCGGAAAGGGATTTGTTGCGGAAGCGGCTCAGGCGACCTCGCTGACACCTTTGCTCCTCATGAACTCGACGAGGGAGTTGACGGACGCAAACGCCTTGGCGCCGACGTCCTCGTCCTGGATCCGGACGCCGAACGTTTTCTCGATGCCGATCACGAGTTCGAGCGCGTCGATGGAGTCCAACCCCAGACCATCGCCGAACAGTGGGGCCGCATCGTCGATGTCCTCCGGTTTCATCCCCTCGAGCTGCAGCCTGTCGATGATCAGCTGTTTGACCTTCGTGTGCAGCAAACTCTGGCTCATTGCGCCCGGCCCCTTCCCGTCTCAAGTTTCAGTATAGCGGACGGCATCAGCGAGCCCGCCTGGGCGGGGGTTGCAAACCGAGTTCGGCGAAGGAACTCGAGCGGCCCTGAAACCCCACGGAACACCGTTCGTGGTCGATGGTCACCGGCAGCCGCCGCTCCCAGGTCACGGCGACCACATCGGCGATGCGCCCGGGCATGCTGGACAGGTTGACGACCTCCAGCGACACTCGGCGTTTGGCCAGATCAGCGAGAAGAGCAGCGCAGTGAGGGCACCCGTCGGCCACGTAGACGGTGAGGGTCACGACTCCTCTCCGTCGGCGACCGGCGCCTCCCAGGGCACTTCGACCGGTTCCAGCTCTGCGAGAAAGCCGGGGTCCTCTCGCCATCCTGGGCGCGCTTTGACACGCAGATCCAGATAGACCCTGGCACCGAGGAGCGTCTCAATGCCGGCGCGGGCCGCGGTGCCTATATCCCGGATCATCGAACCGCGGCGACCCACGACGATCCCCTTTTGGCTCTCGCGGTCCACGATGAGGTCCGCGAAAATGCGCAGGAGCGGCCCCGAGGACGTCTCTTCCTCCTGGAATGCGCGGATATGGACCGCGGATGTAAACGGCAGTTCCTGTTCGACCCGCTCCAAGAGAGCCTCCCGGATCAACTCGGCCACGAGGAAGCGCTCGCTCTGGGTGGTGACGAGCGAAGGATCGAGGAGCGGCGGGCCCTCCGGCAATAGCTCGAAGATCCGGTCCTTGAGATCCCCGAGCCCATCACCTCTTAGAGCCGAAACTGATATCACTCCCGCGTAGGATCGGCGAGACGTGTAGAACTCGAGCCGCTCCGCCAGGTGTTCGGGTGCGCCCGCAACGTCCATCTTGTTCGGAAGGAGGATCGTCGGCGCCTCGACCTCCTCCAGGAGCGCGACGACGAAGTCCTCGCCGCCGCCCGGGGCCTGGCTCGCATCGAAAAGCTGGAGCACGAGATCCACTTCGCCCAGGGTGTCACGCAACGCGTGCATCATCTGCACGTTCAGTCGGTGCAGTGGGCGGTGCACTCCGGGAAGATCGAAGATGACGGCCTGTCCGCGCTCCTCGGTGAGAACTCCGGTGATCCTGTGCCGCGTCGTCTGCGGCTTGTCGGAGACGATGGCCACCTTCTCGGCCAGCAGAGAATTCACGAGCGTGCTCTTCCCGGCATTCGGACGCCCGAGCAAGGCGACGGTCCCCGAGCGCGTCATGAGATCCCATCTCCGACGCGACGCACCCTGACCCTCCTCACTCGCCGCCTCTCGACCTCGAGCACCTCCAGATCCAGGTCGTGCCACCTTGCGTGCTCGCCGGCGCGCGGGAGGTGTCCGAGCCGGTCGAGGATCAGGCCGGCCACCGAGTCGAAGCCGAGCTCCCCCACCTCGGTCCCGAAGAGCTCCTGGAGGACCTCGATGTGCGTGGCGCCGGCGAGCAGGAAGACGCCATCGGCCTCCTTCGCGACATCCGCCGTCTCTCGCTGGTGCTCATCCTGGATCTCGCCAACGATCTCCTCGATGACGTCCTCCAGCGTCACGATGCCGGACGTGCCACCGTACTCGTCCACCACCACCGCCATCTGCTGATGTGCCGCCTGGAACTCGCGCAGCAGCTCGCGCAGAGGCTTGGTTTCCGGCACGGTCAACACCGGCCGCAACAAGTTGGGAACAGTCGGCCTATCCCCCCTGGCGACCGCCCGAAGGACATCTTTGACGTGCACGACGCCTTCGATCCGGTCCAGGGTGTCGCGATAGACCGGGATACGCGTGAACATCGAGTCGGCGAACAGACGTTCGGCCTCCGCGAAGGAAGCGGCCGCGGGAAGGGCCACGACGTCGGTCCTCGGGGTCAGGATCTCACGTGCCACAGTGTCCGAGAGGTCGACGATCGAAGCCACCAGCTCGGCGTCCTCTTTCTCGAGGATCCCTGCTTCCTCCCCCGCTCCGATGAAGGCCTGAACCTCGTGCTCGTCGACCTCCTCCGAGTCATCGGCGTTGCCCCGCGGCTCCGAGTCCTCGATCCGCGCGAGGCGCCGGAGCACCGGGGTCCACGGATGCAGCGCAACGAGCATCGCCACTGCGAGTGGTTCGACCCACGATCCGCGCGCCAGCGCCAGACCGACTGCCACCGCAAGCAACCACCCGAAGAAGAGCACCGCCAGCAGGGTGGCATGAGAAGCCCCGAACATCCGCCCGGCGCGAATCGCGGCTAGGGAGAAGAGGGCCAGAAGCACACCGTCACCGACCTGGAGGAACACGATCAGGCTCGCGTAGGCATCGGAGCGTCGGGGATAGCCGGGCAACAGTCGGGGGCGCTGGGCGAGTAGGCCGCCGAGTTGAATGGCTCCAAGCCGCACCACGGCGACGAAACCAGTCCCAGCCAACCCCACTAGGAGGAGGAGCACCACGGCCGACAGCACCGCGGTCACCGGGCTGGACCACCACGCGGCGAAAGCGCTCACCGGATCAGCTCCCGCCGGAGCTTCGTCTCGAGTGCCGCCATCTCGCCTTGGTCCTTCTCATGATCGAATCCGCACAGATGGACGATTGCATGGAGCAGAAGCACCTTCAACTCCCGCTCGACCGGCACGCCTGCTCCCGCAGCCTGGCGCTCCGCAGTTTCCAGAGAGATCGCCACGTCGCCCAGGTAGGGGAGGCCTTCGGGTTGGGTGAAACCGGCCGGGAACGAGAGCACATCGGTAGGCTTGTCCTTGCTGCGGAAACGACGGTTGAGGCTCCGAATCGTGGCGTCGTCGCACACGAGCACGCCAACCTCTACAGGGTCCGTATCGAGCCGATCCATCGCCGCCAAAGCGATCTTCCGGAGCGCTGGCGTCGGGCGCCCGCCGGGATGGCGCTGCCAGCGGAAGGTCACCCGTGCGCTAGCCACGGCGCTTCCTGTTGAACTCGAACCCCGGGTACTCGATGCGGTGGTGGAACGCGTTGGTGAGAACCCAGAAGAACGCAGCCCCGATCCTCTCGAGATCCTTCAGAGTGAGGTCGCACTCGTCGAGCTGGCCGTCCTCCAGGATGTTCTTGATCATCTGATCGATCATCGACTGGATCCGGCCGGGCGTGGAGTCTTGGAGCGTCCGGCTGGCGGCCTCCACGGCGTCGGCCAGCATCAGGATCCCCATCTCCTTGCTGTGCGGTTTCGGGCCCGGGTATCTGAACTCACTCTCCTGGACCTCGCCCTTGTCGGGGTCCTCCTTCTCCTTGGCCCTCGAGTAGAAGTACCGGATGAGCTTCGTGCCGTGGTGGGTCGTGATCGCCTCGCGGATCGGCTCGGGGAGCTTGTACTGCCGGGCCAGTTCGAGACCTGCCTTGACGTGGTTTGAGACGACCAGCGCCGACATCCAGGGCGTGAGGTTGTCGTGAGGGTTCTCCGCACGCTGGTTCTCGACAAAATACTCGGGTTTGGCAAGCTTCCCGATGTCGTGGTAGTAGCAGCACACCCTCGCCAGCAGCGGGTTGGCTCCGATCGCCTCCGCGGCGGCTTCCGCGAAGTTGGCCATCGCCAGAGAGTGTTGGAATGACCCAGGTGCCTCCAGTGCCATCCGCTTCAGGAGCGGCACGTTGGGGTTCGAGAGCTCGAGCAGGCGGATGTCGGTGATTGTGCCCGTCAGCGACTCCAAGACAGGCAGCAAGAAGCTCGCGAGCGCAGCGGCAACGACACCGCCGAGCGCACCGGATACGACTTGGGCTCCGAGCACTGCCCCGTCTGCGATCCTCCCGTGCCAGAGCACGAGGCCGACGACGGCCACGGCGTTCACCCCGGCGATGACGGCGCCCACCCGCGCCAGCACGTACCGTTCCTTGAGCCGCTGCGAGGCGAACGCGGCCGCCACGCCGACAATCAGGGCATAGACCGCCAGCGTCACATCCCCGCCGAGCATGAGGGACACGAGCACGCTCTGAGAAACCGCGAACAGCATGCCGACCGGAAGACCGAACATCAGCCCGGCCAGGATCGGACCGGTGCCGTGCGGTAGAGCAGGAAGGTAGATCTCGACGTGTCCGAACGGATCGCGCATCACGCTGGCGGCTACGCCACCGGCCAGAAACGCGAATCCGCGGGCCAGCAGCAGGACGACGACGCTGAGGACCACGACGGCCCCGAATCGGATCCGCGCTTCCTCGGACGAAGGGCCCTGCCGCCGCAGGTAGAACAGCCAAGCCCCGGCAAGGAGGGCCATGACCAGAGCGGCGCCGGCCAGGGGCAGGAATGTCTGCGTCGACGTGCTGCGCTCGGCGAGCGCCGCCAGCAACCTCGCGGTCTGAGCGCTGACCTCGTCGCCGCGGCGAACGAGAACCTTGCCTCGAGGCAGCCGGACCGACACCTCCTCGACCGAACTCGCCGCCTTGAGCCTGCGCGCCAGCGTCTCCCCGCGGTCGAGGACCACGTTGGGCACCATCGCCCGCGCCAGCAAGGCGGCGAGCGGAACCCTCCAGGACCTCTGGATCCCCGGCTCGGCCGCCAGGCGCTGCTCGACGACCTCCGCGAGGCTGGTGCCGCCGTCGAGGAACCGGTAGACGTCCAGTTCGATGCGCTCCTCGGCCCTATCCGCGACGTGCAAGGTGATCCCGCGCTCGGCGCTGTGCAGCAACTCCGTGCGGTCGCCGACGATCCCTTCCCTGTAAATCCTCTGCACAAGTTCCCGCATGAGTCCGAGCAACCCCTCCGAGAAGTGCGCCCCTCGCAGGACCGCGGCCTCGCGAGGTTGGACGACCAGGGACCCGACCTCTCCCAGCCGCTGCGCCAAGTCGAAGTCGTCGCCCCCGGATTGCCTGCGGCCCTCCTGGAAGATGCGGTCGAGCTTCTCGACGAGCGAGGCTGCAACCCCCGGATCGTAGACGTACACTGAAAGCACTTCGAGGCTTGCGCGGCGACGCTTCTCTTCGGTTGACTCGCTGTCCGGGAGAACCACGCCCCGGTCCACTACGACGTCGGACGACGCGATCTCACCGGCCACAAACGTCGGTATCCTGTGCGAACGGCCCGGCGCGATGAGGATCGCGCCGAGCACAACGAAGCAGGCGCACCAGGCCCAGGTTTCGGAGAGGATGCGGCGCCTGAGCTGGACGAACTCGCCCCGGCGGACCGCGAGCCTCGCCGCCGTCGTGCGGGCCTGCTTGGTCTCCTTGCCGTTCACGACCCGTTCCCCCGCCGGGCCTCGTCGTGCGCCTCGTACGCCGCCACCACCTTCTCCACCAGCTTGTGACGCACCACATCCTCTTTGAAGAAGTCGAAGAAGCAAATCCCGGTGAGGTTCCCGAGGATTTGCCGCGCCTGGACCAGCCCCGATGTCTTCTCGTTGGGCAGGTCGATCTGCGTGACGTCGCCCGTTATTGCCGCCCTGGAATGGAACCCGAGCCGAGTCAAGAACATTTTCATCTGTTCTGGGGTCGTGTTCTGGGCCTCGTCAAGGAGCATAAACGAATCGTTGAGGGTCCGGCCCCGCATGAACGCGAGCGGCGCGATCTCGATGACACCGCGCTCGAGGTGGCGCGCGACCCGGTCGTACCCGAGGATGTCGTAAAGCGCGTCGTACACCGGCCGCAGGTACGGGTTCACCTTCTCGACGAGGTCCCCGGGCAGAAACCCCAGCCGCTCCCCCGCCTCGACGGCCGGGCGCGTCAGCACGATGCGTTTGACCCGGTGCTCCGCCAGCGCTGCGGCGGCCATCGCCACGGCCAGGTACGTCTTCCCGGTCCCAGCCGGTCCGACAGCGAACACCAGGTCGAACTTGTTGAGGGCTTGGATGAACAGTCGTTGCTTGAGGTTTCGGGGGACGACCAGCCGTTTGACCGAATCGGGTATCGAGGCGTCGGTGAAAAACTCAACCAGATCAACACGCGGATCCTCTTCGAGCACCCGCAGCGCTGTCCGGAACTCCTCCTTGCCGACCGAGTACCCGCTCGCCAAGAGCTTGCCGAGCGCCTGCAGGAGCTTGCCGGTCAGCTCGACGGCCTCGGGGTCGCCGTCCACGGACACGGTGTCGCCGCGGGCCGTGAGGCGAACCCGCAACCTCTCTCCGAGGTAGCGGAAGTTCTCGTCCAGGGTGCCCGCCAAGATCTCGAGATTCCTCTCCGGGAGGGTCAGTACGGTCATGCCGCCGATCGCTCCAGAGTACGCTCGCGAACCGCCCGGACGATCCGCTCAACGTCATATCTCGTCACGATCGTCTCGTGCAGGGCCAGCCCCTCCGGTGAGCCCCGGCGCATCAGCTCCTCCGAGTCGCAGTACAGCCACTCGCTGTTCTCTCGCACGATTACCATGTCGATATCTTCGGCGGCGATAAGTTCGAGCGGGTTGAGGCTCTCTTGCAGACACCGCACCGGCCTCAGATTGATGAAGAGGTCGAACTGGAACCCCATTCCCAGGAGGATCTCGCGCATGTACTCGCCGTCAGGGACCCGGGGGTCGCCAAAAGCAGCCGCGAGGATTGCGTCGAACGAGCGCAAGCGGTCGAAGCCGTTGGGGGGAACCGCCCGCCCGGTGGCCAGGAACCGCTCCGCGCCCCACTCCAGTTCCTCCCACTCCGCAACGAAGTGACCGGCAGAGCGCAGTGCATCAGCAAGCGACATTGCCTTGGCAACAACTTCCCGCTCAATCCCGTCGCCCGGCAGTACCACGATCCGGACCGGCTTCGCGCTCATCTCCTGCGACTTTCGTCCCGTCACGTTCCCCATAAGGTCAGCTCAGCTTCGGCCTGCCCAGAGCACGTCGGGAGCGCCAGCCCGGCGGTTGAGCCATCGCGCCAGCACGAAGAAAGCATCGGAAAGCCGGTTCAACGTCGGGATGACGATTGCCACGCCGTCACCGCGCTCGGAGAGAGCGACGACGCTCCGCTCGGCCCGCCGGCACACCGTCCGAGCCTGATGTGCCAGCGTTGCGGCGCGCGTCCCCGCCGGCAGCACGAAGTTCCGGAGGGGCGGAAGCTCCGCCTCCATGGCGTCGATCCAGCCTTCGGCCCAAGTGGGCTGGAGGACCTTCTCCGAGAGGATGAACCGGGCTTGCGGGTCTGCCACAAAAGCGCCTACCTCGAACAGCAGAGACTGAATTCGCTCCAGCTCGGCCCCGGCCTCCGACGGAAGCTCCTCCGCGCGCAGCACGCCCAGAACCGCGTTAAGTTCGTCGACGTCCCCGTAAGCGGCGACTCGCAGGCTGGCTTTCGAGACTCTCGAACCGTCGCCCAGGCCCGTGGAGCCGTCGTCGCCGGTCCGCGTGTAGACCTTCACTATTTTATGTTATCACCGTTCGCGCCCCCATCGGGTTGACGCCCCGTGAGTTCGGCCACCTTTGCCAGGAACTCCTCGATACTGAAAGGCTTGATGAGAATGTCCGCGGCCGCGAGGACATCATCTCCGGACGGGTTGTACCCGGTGCAGACGATGACTGGCACTGCAGGGGCTTGGTCGCGCAGGCGGCGCAACGCCTCACGCCCATCCATGACAGGCATAACCAGATCCAGGACAACAAGGGCAAACTTGTGGGGAGCGCTGACTACCTTCTCCACAGCTTCCAGCCCGTTACTTGCCTCGACGACCTCGTACCCCGCGTTCCTCAGCGACCCGGCCAGCGGGATTCGGACCATCACCTCGTCATCGGCCAGGAGAACGGCGCCGGTGCGGACCGCACCTCGTTGCACGCCCTCGGCGGCCGTTTCGCCTGCCGCGCATGGCAACTCGAGCCAGGAGCGCCCGCCCAGGCCGGGCCTGAACGTTCCGCCGGTTCGTCCGCGGAGCCTGGCGGCGATGAGTTCTGCCAGCGCCTGCGCCGTGCGCCGTGAGGAGAACAGCTCCCGTTGGACGTCGCCTCCAGCCGAAGCATCGCCCTGCGTCCCCGTGTCGGAGAATACCAGGCTCACGGTTCCGGCCTCCCGACCAACGGCTAGCAGAACATCGACCGCGCCGCCGAGCTCCATGACCGAAAGCGCCAATGGGAGACTCAGGTCCAGCCATAGGAGGAGCTGGGAAGCGTCGGCCACCACCCTGTCCTCTTTGGCTTCGCGGCGCACCGTGGCACGGACTTTTCGGGGAAGCCCCGGCTTCACGTTCTCCAACCACCGATCCAGAAGAGGTCCAAGGCGCACCGGGCGCAAAGCCCCGGACCCGCTCCGCGAGACGGCCACGAGGCGTCGGAGACCGTTCACCGACTGGGTGACAAGACCCTGGGCGACCCTCAGGGTCTGCTCCGCTGGCGTGCCGCCCTTCAGCTCCTCCAGGAGGCCTAGCAGTGCCTGGAAGTTGTTGCTCACCCTGTGCCCAAGGGAGGCGGCCACGTGAGACAGAGCGCGTTCGCGGGCAACCGCCGGGAACTCGCGGGAACCCGCAGGCGGAATCCCGAGCTCCACCATCACGAACAATACCCTCGTCACCGCGTTCTCCGTGCGCACGGGAAAGGTCTTGAAGTCAGTGGGAAGGACGTCTCCATCCCGGCCGAACACGCGCACCTGACCACCACCCGTCCTACCTCGCCGTGCGCGCGCCATCGCAGCCAGAGCGACTCGCCAGTGCGAGCGCTCGACAAGGCTCAGCAACGGCTGGCCTTTCAGTCGGCGCAGTTGGTCTCCGCCGCGCTCGACAGCCGCGGCGTTCGCCCAGACCAGTTTGCCGGACGGGTCCGTGAGCACGACCGCCAGGGGTATCGCATCGGCTAGCGTCGCCAGCACGGCCTCGGCCTGCTGACCCGGGCTGACCTCTTCCCAGCGGAGGTAGATCAGGTCTTCGTCGAACTCCCGCGTGGAGGCCGTGGGCACATTCGCGACGAACTCACGGCCCCCGGCTGATCGGAACCGTACGGCGGCCGACCGTCGAACATCGCTGCCGGAACGGCATCCCTCGAGGTCCCGGGCGAGGAGTCCCCGGTCGCTGTCGGCCGCAAACGTGAGAAAATCCCGCCCTACGAGATGTTCTCTCTCACCGCCGGCCAGACTCTCAGCCGCCGCGAGGTTGGCCGCGACAACCCGAGCACCTTGGAGACAGACGACCGGGACAGGGCTGTGATCCGACAGCCCCCTCCACCGCCCCTCACGCTGGCGACGTTCTGCGAGGTCCCGCCAGCGGTTGGCCTCCATCGCTGCCGCCGCGTGACCGGTTCGCGCTCCTCGCCAGGCAACCAGAGCCGTCACGGCGCCTGCCATGAAGACTGCCAGCAGCAACGTTGCCCCTAAAAGGACAGGCCGGACCCCCCGCACGGCCCAAGCCGCGGGCACCAGCGCGCCGAGAACCAGCTCACCGCCCGCCGCCCTGATCGGCTCCAACACACCGAGCAACCGCTCCTGGCCACGGGCCGTCCGGAGTCTCATCACCCAACGTCTCGCATCCGGTTCACTGACAGGTCTTTGGAGAGCCTTACGCCAGTCGGGCCCGAGAAGCCCCCCCAGCGTTCCTAGTGGCCCCTAACAGTCCCAGTCCGACGCGAGCAGCAGCCGCCCATCGTCCGCTGCCAGGAAGGCGACTCCCTGTCCATCGGCGGCAAGGCCATCGATCAAAGCGGTCCCCATGCGTCCCAGGTCGCTCGCCACGCCCACGGCTCCGAATTCGGTCGAGGCGCCGGGCACAGACACCACGACGAAAACGGTCTTCCCGGCCCCGATTGGGTTCGACGACACCCCCAGGGACTCGCCGCCTCCTCGGCTCGCCCGGACCTGCGCCTCTTCCAGCGTGACGCGCTCATCCTCCCGCCAGACCCGCGGCGGCGTCGTCGCGAGAACCCTCCCAATGCGATCCAGGATCATCGTCGCAGCGAAGAGCGCCGGTTCCTTGAGGCGTAGCCTCTCGAGGTCCGCGGCGCAGTCGGTGACTGTTCCTGAGTCGCTTGACCCGCACCGTAAAGCGACGCCACGCAGACCCGCGGCGACCTCATCGAGGGGGCGCCGGATTTGGCTTGCGACGAGGCGGACGGAGCCCTTCATCTGCGCAGCAGCCACTTCCTCGATTGAGCGTTCGGCCGAACGGTTGAAAAGGAGGACACCGGCGCACACGACGACCGCGACCGCGAACACGCTCACGAGGATTCCTGAGCACCGATTGGAGGCCTGCTTACTCATTGAACTGTTCTATTCTAACGCTGGGGGATATGCCCATGCGACTCGCTGCCGCACTCACGGTCGTTGGCGCGTTGGGAGGCGCCATGGCGTTCGGAGCCGACCGCCCCGAGGGTCGCTTGTTCGCGACCCGTTCCGTCACCGTGGCGCGTCACGGGATGGTGGCGGCCGCACAACCTCTCGCCGTTCAGATCGGGCTCGAGGTGCTCAAGAAAGGCGGGAGCGCGGTGGACGCGGCGATCGCCGTCGACGCGGCACTCGGCCTCATGGAGCCCGTGTCGTGCGGCCTCGGCGGGGACCTGTTCGCCATGGTGTGGGACCCCGCGACGAGTAAACTCTACGGCCTCAACGGCTCCGGCCGGGCGCCTCTCGCGTTGACCCCCGACAAGGTGCCCCCGGAGAAAGACGGGACGATGCCGGTCTACTCCCCCTACGCCTGGACCGTTCCCGGGTGCGCCGACGCCTGGTTCGAGTTGCACGAGCGGTTCGGCCGGCTGCCCATGAAGGAACTCCTGGCGCCCACCGTCGTGTACGCCCGGGAGGGCGCACCGGTGCCGCAGGTCATCGCCGGCTCGTGGGCCCGCAGCGTCGCACGCTTCAAGGACAAACCCGGGTTCGCCGATGTCTTCCTGCCGGGAGGCAGGGCTCCCGCGGAAGGCGAGCCGTTCGCCAACCCGGCACTCGCCCGCACCCTCGAGTTGCTGTCGGCCGGGGGCCGGGATGCCTACTACCGCGGCGAGATCGCCGAGAAGATCGTGGCGTTCTCGAAGAAGATCGGCGGCTTCTTCGCCATGGAGGACTTCGCCCGGCACACCAGCGAGTGGCAGGAGCCGATCTCGACAACCTACCGAGGCACCACGGTGTGGGAGCTGCCGCCCAACGGCCAGGGTCTCGCGGCGCTCGAGCTGCTCAACATCCTCGAGCGCTACGACCTTAAGGCCATTGGCCGGGACAACCCTGACTTCTGGCACGTGCTGGTGGAAGCCAAGAAGCTCGCGTTCGCGGACCGGGCCAGGTACTACGCGGACCCGGCGTTCTTCCCGGCGCCGGTCGCCGCGCTGCTCGATAAGGGGTACGCCGCGAAGCAGGCAGCTCGTATCGACATGACCCGCGCCGCGAGGTCGGTGGAGCCCGGAAACCCCGCCCTGCAGCGAGGCGACACCACGTTCCTCGTCACGGCGGACGAACGCGGGATGATGGTCGCCCTGATCCAGTCCAACTACACGGGGTTCGGCTCCGGCTACGTCATCCCCGAACTCGGGTTCGGGATCCACGACCGCGGCGCCTTGTTCTCGCTCAAGGCGGGGAGTCCGAACGTGCTCGCCCCCGGCAAGCGACCGTTCCACACCATCATCCCCGCCTTTCTCGGGAAGGACGGCAAGCCGCTGATGGCGTTCGGCGTCATGGGGGGCGACATGCAGCCGCAAGGCCACGCCCAGATCGTCGTCAACCTTGTGGACCTCGGGATGAACCTGCAGGAGGCCGGCGACGCCCCGCGCTTCTACCATACCGAGGACAGCGAGCCCACCGGGACCGTGATGACGAACGGAGGCGTTTTAAGCCTGGAATCGGGCGTCGGGCAGGATGTCCGCCAGGCGCTGATACGACGCGGCCACAAGCTCGTGGAGGCCAACGGCATCGTCTTCGGCGGCTACCAGGCGATCTGGCGCGACCCTAAGACCGGCGTCTACTTCGGCGCCACCGAGTCGCGCAAGGACGGTTGCGCAGCCGGCTATTGAGCGCGGGCCGGTTGCCCGGCTGCGCCGTTCAGACCATGGCCAAACCCGCCCGGACCGGATAGCATCCGCGTCGGGATGAACGACTCCGTCCCCTCTCGCGTGCGTGACCTCTTCATGCTGCGGCCTGGCGTCACCTACCTGAACCACGGGTCGTTCGGTGCGTGCCCGAAACCGGTGTTCGAGCGCTACCAGGCGTGGCAGAACGAGCTCGAGGCGCAGCCCGTCGAGTTCCTGGGGCGACGGTTTGCGGATCTCATGCGCGCCGCCCGCGGGTCGCTGGCCGCATTTGTTGGCGCCGACCCGGACGACCTTGTGTTCGTGCCGAATGCCACCACCGGACTCAACGCTGTCGCCCGTTCCCTGCCGCTGGAGCCCGGCGACGAGGTCTTGGCGACCGACCACGAGTACGGCGCTCTTGATCGCACGTGGACCTTCTTCTGCGGCAAGCGGGGCGCACGGTACGTCCGACAACCTGTGCCGCTTCCAGTCCATTCGGTCGGGCAGATCGTCGAAGCCGTGTGGGCCGGCGTGACATCTCGGACCAAGGTGCTCTTCCTGAGCCACCTCACTTCGACCACGGCGCTGGTGTTTCCCGTCGCCGAACTCGTGCGCCGCGCGCGCGAACGCGGTATCGTCACGGTCATCGACGGCGCGCACGCTCCCGGCCAGATTCCTCTAGACCTGAGAGCAGTCGGGGCCGACTTCTACGCCGGCAACTGCCACAAGTGGATGAACGCCCCGAAGGGCTCGGCGTTCCTCTACGCGAGCCGCAAGGCCCAGGCGTTGCTCGAGCCGCTCGTAGTGAGCTGGGGGTGGCACAGCGACCGCCCCGGTCCGTCGAGGTTTGTGGACGAGCACGAGTGGCAGGGTACCCGCGATGTCGCCGCGTATCTCACCGTGCCGGCGGCGATCGACTTCATGCGGGACCACGACTGGCCGGCCGTCGTCCGCGCCTGCCACAAAGTGGCGCGCGCCGCCCGCCGGGGCATGAACGCAGTCACCGGGATGGCGCCGATCTCCCCCGACAGCGAGCACTGGTTCGTCCAGATGGCCACTATGGCGCTCCCCTCCTGCGACCACGAGACTCTCCAAAGGCGCCTCTGGAACGAGTTCTCGATCGAGATCCCGACCTTCGCCTGGAACGGAGGCTCGTACATCCGCGTCTCGATTCAGGCCTACAACACCGAGGCGGACGTGGACGCCCTCGTCCTCGCGCTCTCGAACCTTCTTCCAGAAGTGCTCAGGAAGAGCTGACCAGGCGCCCTCGCCGCGGGTGGAAGCTCACGGTTTCGCCGAGCGCGGCGCGCGGCGCCTCGCGGCATCGATCGACCAACGGCCGGATCCCGAGCACAGCAGGAACAGCAGGCAGCAGAGCATCGCCAAGTCCGTTCGGGCATCGCTGACCATGAACCAGAACCCCTGGCCCGGGCGGAACAACTCGGGGATCTTCGTGGTCCCGATCGCGGTCGAGATGACGGCGAGCAGCGGGAGGGCAGCGAGCCTCGTGAACAACCCCAGCAACACAAGCAGACCGCACGCGATCTCGAAGCCGCCCACGACCTGCGCGGTCACCTCCGGGTATGAAAACCCGATCTTCGCGAACCTGATCGCGCCGAGCTTCGCGTCGGTGTACTTGAGGACCCCCTGCGTAAGGAAGATCAACCCTACCGCGAGCCTGATGAACAGCACGCACCCCGTGTCAAACCCACCCGGATAGACAAGAAAGCCAACCACTCGTTTCACAATTCACCTCGGCCTTCGCACCTCAGCTGCCTCCTTCAACCATCCTCCTGCCGCTCTCATTTCGTCCTCCGCCACCCCCGGAAGGACCGGGGTCCGTGGTCCGAGAACAGCAAGACCGGCAAAACACCGCCACTCTGGCAGGACCGCGGCGGAGGGCGCGTAACCGCGCCGCCGCCGTTGGGCCTATCGCAAGGCGCGCGAACCGGTCGCACCGGAGCGTAGCCGGAGGCTACGTGAGATGCGTACCGGCGAGCGCAACGCAGCAGATGGTCCGCTATCGGCAGCGCCTTTACTTCGCGAGACGGCATCCGAGGGCGATGGAGTAGAACTTCGAATCCTCGGAGTCCGCCCGGCTCGTGAGCACGCACGGCGCCGAGGTTCCGACCACGACCGCCGCCAGGCTCGCGCCGCCGAGGATCGTGGCGGCCTTGTAGAACACGTTGCCGGTCTCGATGTTGGGGACGACCAGCACGTCCGCATCACCCTCCACGATCGAGGTCAGCTCCTTGATCTCGCAGGCCTCGCGCGAGAGCGCTACGTCGAGGGCCAGCGGCCCGTCCACGATCGCGCCCTTGATCTGCCCGCGCTCCGCCATTTTGGAGATGATTGCGGCGTCCATCGTCGCCGGCATCTTGTCCGACACCTTCTCGCTGGCGGCGAGCAGCGCGACCTTCGGCTTCTCGATCCCGAACGAGTGGGCCGCGTCCACGGCGCAGTTCACGATCTTGATCTTGGTCGGCAGATCCGGCGCGGGGATGACCGCGACGTCGGAGACGATCAGCAGCTTGCCGTGTGTTTTCTGGTATGCGGGGATGTCGAGGACCGTGATGTGCGTGAGCACCGCCCCTGCCGGCAGCAGGCCTCTGTCTTTGTCCAAGATCAGGTGCATGTACTTGTCGGTGGCGATGAGCCCTTTCATCAGGACGTCGGCCTCGCCGCCCCGCACCATGTCCCGCGCCTTCACCCCTGCTTTCGCGTCGTCGCGCTCGTCGATCACAGCGAAGACGCCCATGTCGAGCTTGAACTCCTTGCAGAGCGCCTCGATGCGAGCGGCGTTCCCCACCAGGATCACTTTCGCGATCCCTTCGCTCGCGGCGCGGGCCGAGGCTTGGATCGTGTTCTCATCGTGCCCGGCGGCGACCGCGACACGCCGCACCGGGACGCCCTTGACCCCTTCTGCGAGCTGCTCGAGCGTTCGAATCGGCTTCATCGTCCCTCCCCGTCCTTTGCTGCGACTCCACCGCCCTGCATTCTCCGGTTCCCAGCGCCCTGAGCCCGGTGCCCGGTCACTACCCCTCGGGCCGATAGTCGCGCGCGGGCTCCTTGTGGTTAAGCACGCGGAGCGCACCCTTCGCGAGAGCGAGCATCTCATTCTCGCCGGGGTATACCGTCACGCCACACCCCACCGCCGCAACGAGATGCGTGATCGCGGCCACCAGCTTCTGCGAGCGGGCCATCCCGCCTGTCAGGAGGATGCGGTCCACCGGCTCGCCGTCAAACGCCGGCACGAGAGCCGCGATGTTCTTGGCGATCTGGTAGGCCATCGCCTCAAACACATCCGCGGCCTCCCTATCGCCGGCCGCGATGCGGCGCTCCACCTCGCGCAAATCGGCCGTGCCCAACAGGTCGATGAGGCCGCCGCGCCCCTTGTTGAGCTTTTTCAATTCGTCCTTGGTGTACTCCCCGGAGAAGCAGAGATCGATGAGCTGCCCGACCGGCAGAGAACCCGAGCGCTGGGGAGTGAAGGGACCCTCGCCGTCGAGGCCGTTGTTGACGTCGATGTAGCGTCCCCTCTTGTGAGCTCCTATGGTGATGCCGCCTCCCATGTGGGCAACGATCACGTTGACCTTCTCGTAGAACGTTTCGTGCTCCTCCGCGTAGCGGTGGGCCGTGGCGATCTGGTTGAGAGCGTGGCTGATCACCTTGCGCCGGATCGCCTTGATTCCCGCGATCTTCACCCGCTCGGGCGCCTCGTCCACGACGACCGGGTCGACGATGTACGCGGGCTTGCCGGTCCCGGCCACCAACTCGTTGGCGATCAGCGCCCCGAGGTTCGAAGCGTGCTCCCCCAGGACACCGGCCCTGAGTTCCGCGGTCATCGCATCGCCGACACGGTAGGTGCCGTGTGCGATGGGCCTCAGAAGGCCGCCCCGTGCCGCGACAGCGTCTATCTCGTCCATCGAGAGCCCGTGACCCGCGAGCTCCTTTCCGATGACGTTCTTGCGAAACGCGAACTGCTCCGTGATCGGCTTTCCCTCGAACGGCGCGAGCTCCTCCGCCGGGTGCTGCAGCTCCACGGTGAAGCTTTCCTGGTCGCCCTCGTAGACGCTGATCTTGGTGGACGTCGACCCGGGGTTGATGGCGAGCACCCGGTAGCGGCGGAACAGTGTGTCTTTCGGGGTCTGTCGCCATTCCCCAAAACGGTGCAGGCGGAGGACGGAGGCCTTGACCGAGAGGCGCACGTCCTCGGGCGTGCAATCCATGGCCAGGTCCACGCCGCGGAACAGGAGCCCGAACATCACCGAGAATTTCTTTGCGGCCGGGTAGCGCGTGGCGTAGAGGTGGTAGAGCAGATTCCCCATGTCGAGGTTCGGGCAGATGATGACGTTGGTGCCGCCTGTCCACCCGGCCTGCGCGCCCGCCCGGTAGTAGGTCGCGGACCGTTGCGACAGAGCGACGCTCACCTTGACCTCGGCATCGATCTTGATCGTGGCGTACCGCGCCCCACGCCGAGTCCGCTCGGCCAGGACGCTGGGTATGATCTCCGCGGCACGGCGCACCAGCTCCGCGGAGGGCCCCTCATCGGAGCCGCGATGGGAATACGAGACGATGACGCCGTGGATCTCGGGGAGCACGTCCTCCGGGATCAGGTCGCGGGCGATCGCGCACGTCCCTACCGCGACGTTTGCGAGCGCCTCAGGAGTCATCGTCGCGGTCACCCCGACGTCCCCGAACACCACGATGTTGTGGGGGAAGATCGTGTCCGGGTGGTCGTCGGGGAGGACAAACACGCCCGCCTCGCACGGCATGTACCGATGCCTCAGGGACCGCACCATCGGCCGGAAGAAGTCTCTCGGCTCATGTGTAGCGCCGCCCACGACCATGTCCGCGTGACCCAGCCTGACCGCGCAGATCGCGAAGTGGGCCGGCGTCGAAACGAACTGGCGCGCCTCCGCCGGCGTCGTTCCCTGTCCTCCCTCGCAGCTGCTCTCCAGATAGTCGTTCGCGAACTCGTCCAGGAGCGCCTTCTGAGTTTCGAGGTCCAGAAAAGCGCTTTCCGAAAATGCGAACTCGATTCGGTTGGGATCCACGTGTCCGAGGTCGCGTGCAGCCACCTCGCGGACCGCTTCCTCACTCGCGAGGAACACGGGCCGGATGAAGCGCGTCAGGTAGCACGCCCCTTCGAGCACCCGAGGGTCGAGCGGCTCGATGAAGATGACGGTCGGCCGGTTGCGCGGGACCGCCAGGATCTGCCGGTCCAGCGACGCCTCGATGTCGAACATTCGAACCTCCCGTTCCGGCCGGGGAGCACAGGAGCTGATTGCTCCGCCTCGAGATTCTAGCAATTGTATGTGACGAAGCCGAACAAGCGCACCTTGGCGTGCCAAGACGCTCACGTTTGAAAGCCTGGCGACCGAAGTTAAGGGTTCAGAGTGAAGGGTCGAGAGACAACGGCCCAACCCAGTGTCACCAGGCCTGAAGTGCACAGCAGGAGGTTCTTGTCGCTAACTCTTAACTCTTCACTGTTAACTCAAAACTGGCCTCAGAATCAGGCGGCAGTGACGCGGGCGAGCCAGGACTCGCGCAGGAACTTTCGGACCAACTCGGTCACCCTACGCAGTCCCTCCTGCTCCAGGACAACGTGAGGCTGGATCCCGGTGGCAAGGGCCTCGGTGCGCGCTTCCTCGCCGCCGTCATCCTCGACCAGGATGCAGCGCATGGCCGCGTGGGCGCGGACGTAGCTCGCAAGAGGGCCCCAGAAGGATGGCGCCGGGTGGCACGATGTGGCCGCGAGCAGGATATCCGGAGCGCCCGAGGGCAGGGTGTCGCTGAAGCTGACGACGCTCGCCCACTCACCGACGACCAGGTACCGCAGGTAGGGGTGGTCCGCGGCGACGTTCGGACGGGTGAGCGCGGCGCCGACGACGCGCTCGAGCGGCTGTTTGTCCGGATCAAAGGCATAGTCGGCTCCGGCCCGCACAGCGTCCTGCTTCTCGGTGAGGAAGGCGCCGGCCGTGAGGATCTTGCCTGCGAAGCCGTTACGTCGCAAGCCCGCGATCGCTTCGAGCCTCGCATCGAGGGCGGCGATCGGGCCCTTGAGCAGCAGCGCGATGTCGTAGCTGCCTGACATCGCCCGCTCGACCATCTCCCAAGGGCGTCCAACGCTGTCGAGGTGGAGCTCCGGGTGATGTTCGGCCAGCAGCCGTTCGGCCTCGTAGCGATCGGGCAGGTCGCCGCAGAGGATGACCCGGCCGGGCATGGTCAGTTCTCCCCGGCGATGAAGCGATCGTGCTCCCGCTCGAGCAGGTCGAAGTGCTTCCCCTCCTCGCGTGCGAGGAACTCGAACATCTTCTTGACGCCCGGATCGCCGACGATGCCGGCGCAGGTGAGGTAGAACTCCCGCGCCTTCTTCTCACGCTCCATGGCGATCCTGACCGCTTCCTCGGGCCGGGTGTGCTCGTTGACGCCGAATTCGTCCTTGCCGGTCATTCCAACCCCCTGGCGAAACTCGCAAAGGCCTTTATAGCAGAAGCGTCGCGCTCCTGGTATAGCCCGTCTCGACGCGGCACGGGCAGCGCGCCCCGCGGCTCCGGCGAGGCGCCGGCTTGCGCTAGTCTGTCTCCGGGAGACTCGTCATGACGCCGCAAGAACTCGAGAGGACTACTGTCGCGTTCCAGCCCTCAATCGCCATCCTCGCCGCCAACCACGCGGGCGTCTTTGCGGCGTTGTGCGAAAAGCCGTCGACACCCACCGAACTCGCCGATCGTCTCACGCTGGACAGGCGGGCAGTCACCACCCTCTCCGACGCCCTGGTTTGTCTTGGCGCCCTGGAGCGGCGCAACGACGTGCTCCGGGTCCCACCGGAGCTACGCGGCGCGCTCGATCCAGCCTCGGAGGCGTCGATCGCCAGCGCCCTCACCCACCAGTGGCACGTCCTCCAGCGCTGGGCGAGGCTCGACGTGGTGCTGGAAACCGGCAGGCCGCTTCCCCGGGCGCGGCAGGACGAAGACCGGTTGCGCGCCTTTATCCTGGCCATGGCCGACATGGCTCGCAGCGGTGGCCTTGCCCTCTGGGATGCGGTCGACCTGGGCGATCGTGAGCACCTGGTCGACGTCGGCGGCGGTCCCGGCGAGCTCTCACTCTCCGCGCTTGAGCGCTTTCCGAACCTGACAGCCACCGTCTTCGACCTGCCGCACGTGCTGGCGATCGCCCGCCAGTACGCGGGCACGCGGGCGGCAGCCTCTCGGCTCAGCTTCAAGGCCGGCGATGCGCTCAAGAGCCGGATCCCAACCTGCGACGTGGCTCTGGTGTCGTCCCTACTTCACTCCTACGGCCCGAAGGGCGTCGCGAAAATCGCCCGCAACGTGGCGGCCGGCGTGAAGCCCCGAGGCCTCGTGCTGATCCGCGAGTTCATGTGGGACGACGAGGCGCACTCGGGACCGGTCGGCGCGGCGCTGTTCGCTGTGAACATGCTGTCCGGCATGCCGGACGGCCAGTGCTGGGCGCCGAGCGAGCTCGAGGCGATCTTCGGTGAGGCTGGGTTTGGCAACTGGACGCTACTTCACCTTGACCCACGGACGTCCCTGCTCCTCGGCGTACGGGCGGCCCGCTGATCCCGCTTGCATCGCTCCGGGAGGTTCGCCGGCCACCCTGCGTACCTCGGGCCGCCAGGTAACCAGCGGTCCGACCCAGGCACCGAATCAGGAGATCGCGCTTCCGCGCCGGTTCGGACTCTTCGCCTTTGGACCTTGGAAATTGGTCGTTCTGGTTTGCCGTTGTCGGAGCACGGACCACTGTTTTTCCTGTGCCCGGTGTCCTATCCCCTGTCGCTACCCCCGCGGCATCGGCAGCAACGCGCCGCCCGATACCGCGAGGTCCACGCCGGTGAGGTGGCGCTGCCGGTCGTCCGCCAAGAAAAGCACCGCCGACGCGATATCCTCCGGCTCGGCCACGCGGCGCAAAGGGACAGCTGAGACGATTGCCTCGAGCTTGCCCCGGATCGCGAAGGTGGCCTCGGCCATCGGCGTCCGCACCCACCCTGGGGACACCAGGTTGACGCGGATGTCCGGCGCCAGCTCCTGAGCCAGCGACTGCACGAGACCCCAGAGCGCGGCCTTGGACCCTGCGTAGTGGCTGTGGCCGGGCTCGCCGCGCTCACCCGCGGTCGACCCGATGAATACGATGTTTCCGCGCTTCATGGCCCTCGCGGCCTCGCGGGCCAGGTAGTACGCGGAGTAGGTGTTCGTGCGAAACATCTCCTCCAGGTTGGCCGCAGTGAGCGTCCGGATCGCGCCGTCGTTCCAGATCCCGGCCGAGTGCACGAGCACCTCGAAAACACCTGCGGCGCGCACGAGCGCCACGCACCCCTCTTCGGTCGCGAGGTCCGCGGCCACGGGCACGACACGGTCTCCCCCAAATTCCTCCCTAAGCGCCTCGGCCGCCTTGTGACCCGTCCTGTAGTGCGCCACGACCCCATGCCCGGCTTCGAGGAAGCCCCTCGCGCAGGCCAGGCCGATCCCGCTGGATGCTCCCGTCACCACGACGCGTCTCATCCCTCCTCCTCACGGTGAACGGCGAGCGAGTCGCCGTATGCCGCCACCGTCACCAGAGCCTTCAACGTGATCCACCGGGAGGGCTCGCCTACAGGTTCCCCGAAAGGTGCCGGTTGCTGCTGGACCCAGCGGCCCACGCTGTCCTGCCGGGCCAGCACGCCGAGAAGCGCCTTCAGGATCGGCGGCTCGGCGGGCCACCCAATAAGCGCCAACGCCCAGAGGGCGTCCAACAGGTCGCTCCTGCCTAGGTTCGGATGGGAGAACGCCCACCACGCCCTCGGCGCATTGCCTTCCAGCCACAAGCCACGGTCGAGCAGGACGCTCGCCGCCCGGTTTGCCATTCCGGCAAGCGGGGCCCGATCGACAGGCGCAAGTTCGGCCATGAACCGGAGCATGCCGACACAGGCCAGAGGGCACACACCGCCGATCAGGTGGCGCAACTCGGGGCACGACCAGCCACCGCTACCGCCATCGCGATCCACCAGCCAGGCGATCGCTTCCCGTACGCGCGGGTGGTGTGCGAACCCCAACCGAGCCAGCGCGGCGCATATTTCGGCCGTGAAGCAGGCAGCCGGCGGGCGTCCACGCGTTGCCGAAAACCCTCCCGAATGGAGCTGCAGGGACTCGAGCAGCTTCTGGGCCCCGCGCTGGACGCGAGGGTCCTCCGGGTCGGCGCCGAGCGCCGCCAGGGCGATTACATGCCACGCGGTCCCTCCCCAGCGAGCCCCATAACCACTCGGGGAACCCCAGTACCCCAGAGGGTCCTGGGACGCCAACAGGCCTGCCGCCATCCCCGTCTGCCGGGCAGCGAACCTCGCCCGCACAACCGCTGGACTGTCGTGCGGGCGATCGAGCAGGACCGTGAGCGTCCGCCAGATCACCCCCGGTTCGTCTTCAGAGAGTAGGAAGCGCGTGGGGTCGCCCTTGAGGTGGCGCCACCACGTCGCCTCGCTCACGCGCCGCGCCTCCGCTTCACTTTGGTCATCTGGATTTGCTGGAGCGCGCTGGAAAGGCGTGCAATCTTCCGGTTTCGCGCATTGATCGCCGGAATGTCCTCGAGATCCATCGCATCGGACCTGATGTCGCGCATGATCCTCTCGAGCTCAATCTGGAGCAGATCGATCTCGTTGTCGAGCAGGCGCTTGAGGTGGACCGCGCTGATCAGGGTGTACCCGTCCGCGACCTGCGCGGCCATCGCCGGTGCCGAACCGCCCATATAGGGACTCATGCACGCCCTCCCCGCGTTCCCTCACCTGCCGAAATACTCGCCCGATTATCGTACCACCGAGACGACCGGACTCGGAGCTCACGCCCGTGACGTGGCACAGTCTGGAATGCTAGCTTGTCCCCGGTCGGTTCGTCCGGAGGGCACCGCGATGGCACACGAGAGCCTTGATCTCTTCGCAGTCGACCACCTTTTCACAGACGAGGAGCGCCTGGTCCGCGACACTGTTCGAGACTGGGTGCGGCGGCGCGTCCTTCCGCACATCGAGGCGTGGGCATGGGACGGACATTTTCCCAGGGAACTCGTGCCTGAAATGGCCCGGCTGAATCTGTTCGGCGCCACGTTCAGGGAGTACGGGCTGCCCGGCCTTTCGAACGTCGGGTACGGCCTCGTCATGCAGGAACTCGAGCGTGGCGACTCGGGGCTACGGTCCTTCGTCTCGGTCCAGTCGGCGCTGGTAATGTACCCGATCATGACGTGGGGCTCCCAGGAGCAGAAGGACCACTGGATCCCGCTCCTCGCCCGCGGCGAGGCGATCGGATGCTTCGGCCTCACCGAGCCGGACTTCGGCTCGAACCCCGGCGCCATGCGGACTCGCGCCCGACGCGACGGCGACGGCTGGCTCCTCTTGGGCGAGAAGGCTTGGATCACGAACGGCTCGGTCGCCGACGTCGCGGTCGTCTGGGCGAAGGACGATGACGGCATCGTTCGCGGCTTTCTGGTGAACAAGGGCACTCCCGGGTTCTCGACGGTCGAGCACAGGGGCAAGTACTCGTTGCGGGCCTCGGTGACCTCACAACTGGTGCTTTCGGACTGTCGCGTGCCCGAAACGGACCGCCTCCCGATGGTGGCGGGACTCAAGTGCCCACTCGGGTGCCTCACGCAGGCGCGCTACGGGATCGCGTGGGGCGCTCTCGGCTCCGCACTGGCCACCTTCCACGCCGCCCTCGACTACGCCCGCACCCGGAAGCAATTCGGCGATCGCCCTATCGCCAGCCACCAACTCGTGCAGGAACGCCTCGTGTGGATGGCCAACGAGATCACGAAGGGCCAACTCATGGTGTGGCGGCTCGGCCGGCTCAAGGATGAGGGAAAGGCCACGTTCGTGCAGGTCTCGCAGGCCAAGCGCAACTCGTGCTGGGTGGCGAGGGAGTGCGCGCGTCTAGCCCGCGAGATCCACGGTGCGAACGGCGTCGTCAACGAGTTCCCGGTGATGCGCCACCTGATGAACATCGAGTCTGTCTACACCTACGAGGGGACCCACGACATGCACACGCTGATCCTCGGCGAGCACCTTACCGGAATCCCCGCCTTCATGCCCCCCCGCGACGACAGTTGACAGTTTCCTCCCAACCACCCACACAGTCGACAGTCGACAGTGCCCCCACCCACCCAAGAACAGACCCGGGGGAAAGATAGCTGTGAGCTTCGGGTTTCTGACTGTCGACTGTCAACTGTAGACTGTCAACTATCTCTTCATGATCGAGTCGAGGATCATCATGAACGCAGCCTGCTGCTCGGGCTCCGCCTTCTCGATCACTGCGAGGCAGCCCGACGCGTCGAACGCGCGGTGCAGCTCGTTGGCCGGATGCGACGAGGAAATGATCACGCGCTTCGGATCTACCCCACGCCGGCGGGCCTCTTCCAGCACGGCGGCCCCGTCGAGGCCGGGCATCTCCCAGTCCAGGAGCATCAGGTGGATGTCCGGCCGGAACTCACCGAGCGCCACCCGAGGGTCGCTGAACGTCTCCACTGAAACCCTCGCACCGTAGCGCCGCTCCAGCAGCCGCCGCCAGAAAGCGCATTGGAGCGGCGAGTCGTCCACAACCAGGACGCGGCGGGGGCTACTTTCGCTCACGCCTCCACAGCACCTTGCCACCCACGAGCGTGGCGGCGGGCCATCCCTTGAGGCGCTGGCCCGCAAACGGCGTGTTGCGCGAGAGAGAACGGAACCGGTCTGGGTTCACCGTCGCCCTCGCGTCCAGGTCAAGGACCGTGATGTCGGCCGGGCTGCCGACCTTGAGCGAGCCCCCCGGAAGGCGGAACAGCCGTGCCGGGTTCGACGACCAAAGTGCGATGAACAGCCGCAGTGGGAGCTTGCGGCGGCGGACCAGCAGGTCGTACGTCACCGGGATCGCCGTTTCGAGGCCCACGACTCCGAACGGCGCGAGGTCGTACTCGAGCACTTTCTCGTCCGCGTGGTGAGGCGCGTGGTCGGTCGCGAGGCAGTCCACGGTGCCGTCCAAAACACCCTGGATGAGGGCCTCGACGTGGTCCCCGCTGCGGAGAGGCGGGTTCACCTTAGTGTCGGTGTCGTACTCGGAATCGGCTACAGCCTGGTCGGTGAGCGCCAGGTGGTGGGGCGTCACCTCGCAGGTCACCGCGACGCCTCTTGCCTTGCCATCCCGAACGCGCTCGAGCGCTCCACGCGTCGAGACATGGGCGATGTGTACCCTCCCTCCGGTCAGCTCCGCGAGAACGACATCCCTGGCCGCCATCACCTCCTCGGCCACCGCCGGGACACCGCGGAGCCCGAGGCGGGTCGCGACGGCGCCCTCGTGCATGACGCCCTTGGCCGCGAGGTTGGGGTCCTCGCAGTGGTTCACCACGGGCACGTCGAACAGTTGCGCGTACTCGAGGGCCCGGCGCATCAGATAGGAGTTGTGCACAGGCTTCCCGTCGTCGGAGAAAGCTACTGCACCGGCGCGGGCCATCTCGCCCATCTCGGCGAGCTCCTCGCCCTGCAACCCCTTGGAGACCGCGCCGATCGGGTAAACATGAGCCAGCCCTGCCTCCGCCGCGCGGGCACGGATGAACTCCGTCACGGCCGCGTTGTCGTTGACCGGCTGCGTGTTGGGCATGCAGCAGACAGACGTGAAACCACCCGCGACCGCAGCGGCGGTGCCGGTCGCAATCGTCTCCTTGTACTCGAACCCTGGCTCGCGCAGGTGCACATGGACGTCGACGAATCCGGGAGCGATCACGAGACCGGTCGCGTCGAAAATGTCCGCTTCCTTGTCCTCGATGCGCTCCGCGATGCGTGCCACCTTGCCGTCAACGATCAGGACGTTGAGTCCCTCGTCAAGTCGCTGGCTCGGGTCTACAACCCGTCCGTGCTTAATCAGCAGTCGGCTCACCGTGTCCTCCCGCCAACAAGTACAACACTGCCATCCGCACCGCGACGCCGTTCGTCACCTGCTCCAGGATCACCGACTGCGGGCCGTCCGCCACCCGGGAGTCGATCTCCACACCGCGGTTCATGGGCCCCGGGTGCATCACGAGACAGTCCCTCTTCGCGAGCTTGAGCCGCTCAGGTGTGAGAGCGAAGAAGTCGTAGTACTCCCGGACGGTCGGGAAGTTCATCCTTCCTTGGCGCTCGAGCTGGATGCGTAGCATCATCACGACGTCCGCACCGGCGATCGCGTCCTCCATGCGCCGGTAGACCTGACAGCCGAGTTTGTCCATTTCGAGCGGGATCAGGCTCGGCGGCCCGGCCACCCGAACAGTCGCCCCCATCCTATTGAGGAGCAGGATGTTCGAACGCACGACCCGCGAGTGCTGGAGGTCGCCCACGATGGCCACAACCTGCCCTTCAAGGCTGCCGCGCTTCAGCCGGATCGTGAGGGCATCGAGGAGGGCTTGCGTCGGGTGCTCGTGCGCCCCATCGCCCGCGTTGATCACGGAGGACCTGAGGATGCGTGCAAGCTGGTGCGGTGCCCCCGCGTACACGTGGCGGATCACGATGAAGTCCGGCTGCATCGCCTCGAGGTTCAGGGCGGTGTCCACGAGCGTCTCACCCTTGCTGACCGACGAGCTCGTAGCCGAGAAGTTGAGCGAGTCCGCCGAAAGGCGCTTCTCCGCAACCTCGAACGAGAACCGGGTTCGCGTCGAGGCCTCCATGAACAAGTTGACGACGGTCTTGCCCCGCAGAGCCGGGACCTTCTTGATCGGGCGCGCCGCAATGTCCCGCATCTGCTCGGCCGTTTCGAGGATGAGCTGGATCTCCTCGGCGGACAGCGGGTCGATTCCGACAAGGTCCTTGCCGCGCAGGCGCGCTGCCGGCTTCACGCTCATTCTGCCACCTCCTTGCCGATCCAGACGCCCTCCTCGCCGTCGCTCTCCCTGAGCCGCACCTGGACGTCCTCGGTGTGCGAGGTCGGGACCGTCCTGCCGACAAAGTCAGCGGCGATCGGAAGCTCGCGGTGGCCTCGATCAACGAGCACCGCGAGCCGGATCGCATGAGGCCGCCCGTAGTCCATCAGAGTATCGAGAGCCGCCCGCACGGTGCGCCCCGTATAGAGCACGTCGTCCACCAGGCAGACTACCTTCCCGTCCACCGTCACAGGCAGCTCGGTGTCCCGGAGGATGGGCTGCTGGTGGGCGGGACGCCACGGCCCGACGTCGTCGCGGTAGAGTGCGATGTCGAGAGCGCCCACCGGCGGTTCGTGACCGGTCGCGGCCGCCACCAATTTCGCGAGCCGACGCGCGATCGGCACGCCCCGGGTCTGGACGCCCACAAGGTAGAGAAGCTTCTCGTCCCCGACCCGCTCCACAAGCTCCGCTGCCATTCGCTCCAGGGCTCTCGCGACACCGCGAGCATCGAGGACTTGAACCCTATGCATGGGATCTCCTCCGGGCCTTCGGACTGCCTCGCATCGGGACCTGATCGTAACACACGCTTGTTCGGCCGGGGCGGAGGTAGAATGACATCGACGTCGGAGGCCGAACATGAAACAGGCGGTTCTTTTGGGAGTTGTGTTCGCGCTCGCCCTGGCGGGAAGCCTCGTCGCGGCCGAGCAGGTCACTGTCTCTGCCAAGGTCTGCACCGCGGTCAAGGACCGGACACCCGTTGGGGCGGCCGACTCGTTCCCCGCATCGGTCGGTGAGGTCTACTGTTTCACGGAGGTGATCAACGGCTCGGGAACGATCGTTCACGCCTGGTTCCATGGCGACAAGGAAGTCAGGACCATGGAGCTGCCGGTGAAGGCGGCGCGCTGGCGGACGTGGTCAGCCAAGGAGATCTCGCCCTCCATGACCGGCGATTGGCACGTGGAGGTCCGCGACGCGTCGGGGGCCGTTCTGGCAACCGTCAAGTTCACGATCAAGTAGCGACGGCTCGCGTCGGGCCGGCGCTACCCCGACCATCCAGACTTGCGCTAGCATGTTCGTGGAAGGGGGTAAAGGATGAGAACCGTCACCTCTTGTCTTGCCCTGCTCTGGATCTTCGCCGCGCTCCCCGCCGCCGCCGCGGACACACCGGCCGCCACCGTGGTGGTATGCACCTCCATCCAGAACAACTCCTGTGAGGGTGCTGATACGAAATTCGCGGCCGACGTCGGAAAGCTCTGGGGCTTCTCACAAGTGACCAACGTCTCCGACAAGATCGTCCACGTCTGGTTTTACAAGGACAAGGAACTGGGGCGCGTCGATCTGCCGGTCAAAGGTGCGCGCTGGCGCACGTGGTCCAACATCACGGTGGCCAAGACCATGGTTGGTCCCTGCCGGCTTGAGGCCCGCGACTCGAGCGGCAAGGTGCTCGCGAGCTTCAACTTCACAATTCAATAGACACACCAGGCCAGTCCCGACCTCGGACTGCAGCCCGCGCGAGGCTGTGCGCTCCGGCGTGCCCGGGGTTAGGACCGTTTCGCAGCGGGCAGGCACTCGAGAGCTAGAGCACTGATAACGAGGGCCGCTCCAGGAACGACGTGGAGTGGAGGCGCCTCACCCACGAAGAGCCAGGTCCAGAAAGAGGCGAGGACGGGCTCGAGCAACACGGTGAGGTTCACCCGGTACGCCTGGGTGTGCGCGAGCGCCCAGTTTAGGAGCGAGTGACCCGTGAGCGTCGGGCCGACAGCCAGGCCTATTAGAGGCAGCCAGGCGCCTCGAGAGGCCGGCCACGGTGCGACACGCAGCACCGCCACCGCGCCTATCAGCACGACGGCTGCTCCGCCATACACAACTGCCAGGTAGCTGGCGAGCGACAGCTCGCTGCGCAGTTTCTTGCCTACGACGAGGTACCCCGCCATGCAGCCCGCCGCTGCGAGAGCCATGCCGTCGCCCAGCAGCGCCTTCGGCGAGAGCGTCAGGTCGCCCCCCACGATGATCACGACACCTGTCAGCGCCAACACGAAACTCGCCAGGTTGCGACGGCCGATCGCCGACCCCAGGAACCGCGGCGACAGCAGCAGCACCCACAAGGGGCTCGTTGTCACGAGCACCACGGATGCCGAGACGCTCGTCAGCCAAAGCGATGGGATCCACAGGCCGAAATGCAGCCCGAGCAGGATGCCGGCGAGAATCGCCGCTGGGCGATGCCGTGGCGGAACGCTCCAGCCGCCCCTGAGCGTCACGAGCGGCAGCAGGAAAGCCACCGACAGGCACATCCGCCACATCGCCACGGCGAGCGGTGCTGCATCGGTCATCCTGGCGAGCGGCGCGCCGAACGAGACCGCGAGGACCGCTGCTCCGAGGCCAAAAAGGGCCCTCCAGCTCACCGTGAGAATCCCTCCGCCAACCCGGCCGCGATCGCGTGCGCGAGTTTCTCTCGGAACTTCCACGTGAGCAACGTTTGCCTGTCCTGCTCGTTGTTGAGGTTGCAGATCTCGATGAGGACCGAGCTCGGGACCAGGGAGTACCTCAGCACCGCCGGAACCCATCGCGATCCTCCTCGCAGAACCGAGGAGCGGACCGGCTCATAGGCATGCACGGGGACCGCAAAGCGTTGGGCCGAGCGCACGATCGCCTCGCCAAGCTGAGTCGACAACGCCTCGGAGCGCGACCTGAACGCCAGCGGGTAGAGCGGCGCCTCCAGCGACCGCGACTCGCGGCAAGGGTATGCCACCCGCTGCCATGGAGCGCGCGAGCCCCTCAGTGAGCGTGAGGGAACGTAGACCATCATGCCTCGGACCGCGGGGTGCAGCGAGTCGGCGTGGATCGAGACGAACACCACTCTCTCGGGGCTGACCTTCTGACGCGTGAGCCTCTGCAGGAGTGAGTTGGTCAGGATCCAGCGGAGGTGGACGCCTGTCGTCGGATCTGAGAGGTCGTAAGGGGGATCGACCAGTAACCGTTGGCTCCGGGTCTGTGGCAGGACATCCTTCTGCAGGTTCGGCCGCGTGAATGCGGGATCCTGCACCGTCGTCCACACGGTCGCCTTGGTCTCCTCCTCGAGGACACGCTTGACCCGGCTCATGACATCGTACACGTAGGTGCTCTCCCAGATGCCGTCCGCTATCGCGCCCGTGTCCGCTCCCCCGTGCCCAGCGTCAAGGACGACGTGGATCCCGTCCAGATTGGCCGCTCGGATCAGCCTCTTGATCGCCGCGAGCTCTTCCCTGTCCTTCTCCCAAGCCGCGCGACCTGGATGACCGGGAGGTAGGAACTCGGGGAGCAGCAAGTCGAACGGAATCCGAACGGGAAACCCGACCGGGATCGCCGTCACGTCGCTGATGCCGGATTTCCTCGCGATCTCCGCCGCCGTCGCATTCACGTCGGCCGCGTGCAGCTGACCCGTGAACCTCACGACAACAGCCGAGTAGAGGGCTTCGCCCGGCCTCAGGCGGTACACGGCCTCGCCGTCCTGGTACTGGAGGCCACCAGGGGCCGAACCCCCTTCCGAGTGCGCCGCCGGGGTGGAAACCGGGAAGACCGTCCGGGGCGGGAGCGGCGCCGGCGGTGCGGTCTCGGATGCGCTCTCCCGTTCTTCGGCCACGGACGATTCCTGCGGACGTGGCGTCGCCTGCGGCTCCCGCGCCACTGCGGCCGGAGCCGCCCGGAACTCCGGCAGGAGTAGCGCAGCCGGGATCAATACCCGACTGCCAGGCGGCGGGAATAGACCCAGCCCGGGGCTGGCCTCGCGGAGCACTGGGTAGTGGGAGCCTTCGCCGCAGAACCACTCCGCAAGCTCCCACCACGACTCCCCGTCGCCTCCCCAGGGCGCGACGATCTCGTGCTCCCATCCGGCCTCGGTCCGGCGATCGTGGGGAAAGAGAGCCCTGACGCAGGCCAGTCGCAATTCGCCCTTCAGCAGGGGCCACGGCACTCGCACGCGGATGCCCGTCAGAGGCGTGGCCAGCGGCTCGTTTGCGTCCCGCAAGTCGTTGGCGTTCTTGGCGCTGCCGATGACCCGGAGAGCGAGCTTGGTCCACCCCTCTCCGGCCGAAGGCAAGACGAAGAGCTGGGGAGCGTCGCCCCGCCGCCATTCCACCCGTTCCCCGTCCGGCAAGGGAACAACCACGGTGTGGTTGACTGCAAGGAACAGGGCTAGCGCGAGGGGCGTTGCAGTCACTGGCGCGCCACGCGACTCAGGGGCTTTTCGCTGGCATCCATCCCGACTCCGCCGCGGGTCCGTTCCCCATGGCAGTCGAGGTCGATGGTAGCACGCTCCTCGACGATTTCTCGGCGTCCGGCGCGCAGGCAAATCTCCGGCTCGTCCATCGCTGAACCCTCTGGGCACAGTGCTAGACTGAATTTGTCTTGCACGTGCAGCCAATGGTCGAAGGGATCTCTGCCACGACGTGGTTCCTGCCTCATGAGCCTAGGGACTGTCAGCTGTGCGCCGAGACGAGAGGACGCCTATCACCTGAGGGTACCGCGGTGGCTGGCGAGATCGCCATCGACCTCGCCTCCCGCGCTCAGGTCGCCTCAATGCTCCGAGCGGTCATCTCCCGCCTCTCCAGCGCGGTTGCACCGGGTCGGGTCTCTCTCCTCCTTCCCGAGACGGCCGGCAGGTGGCGTGTCTTCGCAAGTTCGGCGGAGCACGAAACTCACGACCTGGTCGTCTACTCGGACCGCTACCCGGAGCTTCTCCAGACGAGCCGGACAAGCACGCCGTTCGTCATAGCCGATGTCGGGACCGCCGCCGAACTGAGGACGGCGCGCGAGGTCCTCGAAACGGCCGGCGTGAGAAGCCTGGCCGCATACCCGATCTTCAGGACCAGCCCCGCCGCCGAATCTGCAGTTCTCAAGGTCTCGTTCTACCACCCCGCCAGGGACGATGATCTTGCCCTCGCAACGCTGGTTGCTCACCTCCTCCTGCACCGCCTGTCGCGCGTCCCGCTGGCCGAGGTGGCGAGCCAGCTCGGTCTGCCCGCGCCTCCTGATCGCGCCGAAGCAACCCAGATCCGCCTTCTCCCCTTGCCCGCCTTGGTGCTTGATGCGTCCGGCCATGTGCTGCGCAGCAACGCACGTGCCCGCTGGCTGCTCCACTGGCGCGAGGCCGCAGTCTCCGCTGATTTGCCGCGCCTCCGGCTTCGCCCCGAGCGACAGTGGGAAACCCACGGTACGCGATGGGAGGCAGCGCTCATTCGGGGCCAGGACGAAGTTGAGGTTATCGGCTGGTCAGCCAGCCTCCCAGGAGACCGCCACCTGCTGCTGCTCGAGCCTCACCCTGAGGCTCGGCGTCGTGTGCGGGAACGTGCCATCCGGCACACGCTGGCCGAAAAACTCCGGGAGCTTGAGAGCACGAACACCCTGCTTGCGGACTATGCCCGAGTGCGGGATCGCTTCGTGTCGGACGCAGCCCACGAGCTCAAGACGCCTCTGGCGATCCTGCGTTCGTACCTCGAAGCGCTCTCCGACGATCTTGCCGTCGGGCTCTCCGAGCAGCAACTCGAATTCGTCCGGGGAGCCGCCCACGGTGCCGAGCGTCTGCAACGTCTCACCGACGAACTGCTGGATCTCGCCGCGATCGAGAGCGGCCGCCTCCCCCTGACGCTGGGGCCTGTCTCGGTCCAAGCCTGTGTCGCAGCGGTGCTCGAGGAGCTTCGGCCCATTGCCCGGTCCGCACACGTCGGCCTCGCTGGCAACGATGTGGACGACGTCACCGCCCGCGCCGATGAGGAGCGCCTCCGGCAGGTATTGCGCAACCTGATCGAGAATGGCCTCAAGTACACGCGCCCCGCGGGCGAGGTTGCGGTCTCGGCAAAGTGCCACGACGACCGTGCGTTGCTCTGCGTATGCGACAACGGCGTCGGCATCCCGGCGGATGCCCTGCCGCACATCTTCGACGAGTTCGTGCGAGTTCAGGGCAATGGCCTCTCCAGCGGCTCCGGCCTCGGTCTGGCCATCGTCAGGAGGCTCGTCCTGGCCATGGGCGGGAGGGTCTGGGCCGATAGCCAGGCAGGTAGCGGCAGCCGGTTCTTCGTCGAGCTTCCACTCTGGACGGGCGAAGGGTGACCGGCCCGGAGGCCGCGCGCCGGCTTCTCGCCTCTGCCGGTCTGAGACGTATCGGCAGGATCCAGGGTTGCGGAGATCTCTTCCTGACCGGCGGCTCGCTGCGCGATCGACTCCTCGGCCTCCCCACGCACGACTTCGACATCTCGGTCACCGGTGACGCACAGCGCGCCGCGACCGCCCTCGCCGGCTTGGTCGGCGGCCACTGCTTTCCTCTCGGCCGCCCCCCTCTCGCGACCTGGCGAGTGGCCGGAGGACGACTTCAGGTCGATGTCTGGGGGATCGCCGACGGCATCGAGCGGGACATCCTTCGCCGGGACTTCACGGTCAACGCTCTTTTCTGGCGCTTGCCGAGGGGGCCACTTCTCGATCTCGTGGGAGGCCTCGAGGACCTGGCTGCAGGCCGCATCCGCGTCGTTCGCCCGGAGAACCTGATGGACGACCCTCTCCGCGTGCTGCGCGGGCTCCGGCTGCTCGCATCCCATCCCCAGCTTCGGCTCACGGCCGAAACCGAGCGCCACCTTGGAAGTGCCGCCCGCCGCTTGCGCGGCGTCGCTCACGAGCGGGTGTGTGATGAGCTCCGCAAGCTCCTGGCGGGGGCCGCCGTCGAAAGGGCCATCTCGGCGGCCGAGCGACTAGGGGTCCTTCCCCTCCTCTTCCCGGCCTGGGAGGGCTTCCGCCACGGCGCCGACCTCGCCCGCATGGCCGGCGCTCTCCAGCAGCTTCGACGGCCCTCGCACCGCGGCCTTGCACGCGGCGCCGCCGAGGTCGCGCCGGCGATCCTGGCAGCACCAGCCGGGGGCTTCCCTGGGCCGTGGCAGTATGACTTTGCTGCTGCAGCACTGGCGGCGATTGGCTTGCCGCCCCGCACCGCCCAGCGTTCGTCCGAAGCTGTCGCCTTCGGGGAGCGCCTCCTTGGCCTCCTCGACCGCGATCGGCCCGGCTCGCGCCAGCTTGCAGTCGAGGCCGGCGACCTGGTGGAACCGGCGCTGGCCTGGGCCGTAGCTCGCGCCGACCTGGGCGGAGTCAGCCTCGAGGTACCGGCCCGTTCCCTCCTCGTGTGGCAGCGGCGATTCGCTGCCCGACATTCGCTCCTGGGCGGCGAGGAGGTCGCCGACCTCTTGAGCCTGCCGCCAGACGCTTCGCGTGGTGAGGCCGTGAGAGCGCTTCGCGCGGCCCAGGCTCGAGGCGATGTGCGGACGCCCGGCCAGGCGCGCAAATTCCTCCTCCGGCGCCGGGTTCGTTGACCCCCGTTGCCGCGCGATGCTAGATTCTCCCCATGGACGCGCCGCTAGGTCTGGACGACCTTCTGAAGTTCATGACGAAGAAGGGTGCGTCTGACCTCCACCTCAAGCCCACCCGTCCTCCACTTCTTCGCGTGCAGGGCAAACTGGTGCCGATCAAGTCCGTCGCCCTCAAACCTAAGGACATCGAGGACATGGTGATACCGCTGCTCACCCCCATGCAGCGAAAGAAGTTCGAGGAGACGCAGTCGGTCGACATCGGATACGGCGTGGCCGGAGTGGCGCGTTTCAGATGCAACTTCTACCAGCAGCGCGGCTCGATCGCGGCGGTGTTCCGCCGCATCCCGTTCGACATCAAGAACTACGATGACCTACTCCTCCCCGAGGTGGTCGGCAGCTTCTCGGCGCTACCTGCCGGGCTCGTGCTGATCACGGGACCCACTGGCTCGGGCAAGTCCACGACTCTCGCCGCCATCATCCAGGATATCGCCCACACCAGACCCTGCCACATTGTGACCATCGAGGATCCGATCGAGTTCCTGTTCACCGACCACATGGCGACGATCTCGCAACGCGAAGTGGGCACCGACACGCCGGCTTTCCGCGAGGCCCTGCGCAACACGATGAGGCAGGACCCCGACGTCATCATGGTGGGCGAGATGCGCGACCTCGACACCGTTTCGACCGTGATCACAGCCGCCGAGACCGGCCACCTCGTGTTCTCGACGCTGCACACCAACAACGCCAGCCAGACGATCGACCGCATCATCGACCTGTTTCCTCCGGACCAGCAGGGACAAATCCGCGCTCAGCTCGCCCAGGTGCTGCGAGCCGTCGTCTCGATGCAGCTGGTCAACCGCGCCGACGGGCAGGGACTGGCGCCGGCTATCGAGGTGCTGGTCAACTCCCCCAAGATCTCAAGCCAGATCGACCACGGGGAGATCAAAGAGATCCACGACGAGATCGAGAACTCCGTCGCGTACTTCCGCATGCAGACCATGAACCAGAGCCTGGTCGCGCTTCTCGCGAACGGGGTCATCAATTACGACGTGGCCCGGGAGAAGTCGAACGACCCGGACGACCTGTCACTAAAGCTGCGCAAGCTCTTCCCGAAAATCGAAGAGACGCAGCGGGAGGGCACCGTGGCACCATCGCCCGCCGACTTTGCGAGCATTGTCGAGCTCATGGAGATCAAGCGCCTTTACGAGGAGCAGGAGGAGCGGTGGCGGCAGCGCACCCTCGAGAAGGACGAGGTCAACGCCCAGCTCGAGGGCCAGGTTGCGGCCATGAGGCAGGAACTGACAACCACCAGCACGACCGCCGCAGAGCTCCGAAACCAGCTCGAGGCCGCCCGCGTCGAGAAGGACCGGCAGATGCGCGACGCGGAAGTCCGCATCGAGAAGCTGAACGAGCGCATCCGCGAGCTGAACCAACAGCTGGCTGGCGGGGCCAAGGCCGCTCCTGAGAAACCTCAAACCGGGTTTTTCAAGCGCTGATCGACGCCCTCTCTGCCGGCTGGTTCACCTCTAACACAAGGCCGTCCGAACGTCCGAGTGTTCTCTCAACCCCACAACAAGCAGAGGCGCAGAGGAGCTAGAAGCGGGTAAGACTGAAACTGTGTCTTTCTCCTCTGCTCCTCGGCCCCTCTGCTCCTCTGCTGGTCGCCCACGTCAAGATCTTCGAACCTCCGAGATCCAGAGGCGTCGGGCCCTCACGAATCGATCCACTCCACGCGGGCGTACCTGGAGTCGCAGCGATGCTCGAGCCGGACCCGGAGGACCCGCTGGGCCAGGCCGCCGAGCCACGCCCACGATTCGGGCCACTCCACCGCAGTGATGCCTTCCGGGTCCTCGAGCACCTCGCCGAGGCCGACCTCGTCGAGCGGCGCGGCATCGCGACCGCGCAGCCTGTAGAGGTCCGCGTGGTGGAGGCGATGGATAGGTCCGGCAAGAACCGCGTAGCTCTCCAGCAGCACGAAGGTCGGCGAGCACACCTCGCCTGGGTCGCCTCCAAGGGCGGCCACGAGCCCGCGGACCAGGGTGGTCTTGCCGGCCCCGAGCGGCCCTTCGAGCAGGATCAGATCCCCCGGGCGCAGGGGCGGCGTCAGGCGTGCGCCGAGCGCCTCCGTCGCTGCCGAATCGGGAAGATCGACTCGGAGAGGAATGCCGTCGCCGCTCACGCGAGCCGCCGCACTTCCGCCTCGGCCTTCGTCAGTTGCCTCACCAGCACGCTCGCAGGGACCGCACCCGTGTGACGCTCCCCCGCCAGCTCGGCGGCTCGCCCGTGCAACCACGCACCGGCGGCCGCCGCCTCCTTGGGAGGGACGCCCTGGGCCAGAAAGGCGCCGATCGCCCCGGTGAGCACATCGCCGGCACCGCCGGAGGCGAGACCGGCCGTGCCTGTCGGGTTGACCAGGCTCCAACCCTCGCCACCTACGATCACGGTGTGCGCCCCCTTGGCGAGCACGATGGCGCCGGCCTTCCTGGCAGCGGCGAGTGCGGCGCCGAGGCGATCCCGGGTAACGTCGGCGGTAGAGACGCCGAGCAGCCGCCCCAACTCGCCCGGGTGCGGCGTCAGCACCGCCGGGACGTCTCGGCCGCGCAGCGGTTTGAGCTTGCCCGCCAGGAGCGTGAGCGCGTCCGCATCCAGCAGCAGCGGGCCGCACCACCTCTCAAGAATCGTCGAGAGCAACCTGCGCGGCCCGTCCCCGAGGCCCAGACCCGGGCCGACCGCGAGAGCCGTAGCCTTGTCGAGCGACGCCTCGATCCCTTCGCCGCTCACGGCACCGTCCTCGCCCGCGGGGAGCGGGTCCACCATAGCTTCCGGCACCAGCGACTGGATCGGCCTCACTGCGGCCCGAACCGTCGCGACGGTGACGAGACCCGATCCCATTGCCACCGCCGCGCGCGCCGCGAGCGCCGCCGCCCCCGCCCTCCCCTCGCGTCCGGCAACAACGAGCAGGTGCCCAAACCTCCCCTTGTGAGAGTCCGCCGGACGTCTCGGCAGCCATTCGCTCACGTCCTCGGCCTCGACGAGCGCCAGGTCAGCCCGTCGTTCGATGACCCAGGGGGGGATGCCGATATCGGCCACCGCCACGTCACCGCACCGCCAGCACGCGGGTGGCAAGACATGAGCGACCTTCGGCGCGCCAAAAGTGACGGTCACCAAGGCTAGGACGGCCTCATCCGGCACGTCGGCGGAAGAGCCCTGCAGGCCCGATGGGACGTCCACCGCGACCACCGGTACCCCCGCCCTGTTGATGAGGCGCACAGCCTGGGCCCAACGCCCCCTCAGGGGCCGATCGAGACCGGTTCCGAAGAGGGCGTCAACGACCACATCGGCGTCCGCCACCAGTTCTGCGAGGCGGACCTCGGTCGCCCGAGCGCAGTCGCGGATCTGCACGTCGAACCTGCGCGCGAGTTCGAACTGGACCGCTGCATCCCCCCGTAGCTCGCGCCTCGCAGCGACCATGCCGACTTTGACGTCGAAGCCCTGACACCGCAACTGCCGTGCAACCGCGAGCCCATCCCCGCCGTTGTTTCCCGGCCCGCACACCATCACAACGCGCCCCGCGTCAGGAAATCGCTCCGACACGATCTCGCTCACGGCCGATGCGGCCGACTCCATCAGCACGAGGCTTGGCAGCCCCAGCTTGCTGATGGTCACGCGGTCCACCTCGCGCATGCCTCTGCTGTCCAAAACTGGGATCATGGATCCTCCTGCCCCACTATCCTACCGCCACGGGCCACCAGGTTTGAACGGGTGTCTCCCGCCCGGCAGTGAAAATGGGTCTTCCCTTCTCTGCTCCTCTGCGCCTCTGCTCCTCAGCCCCTCGGCTGCCGTAGATCTGTTGATGATTGACACCCTCCATGCCTTCGACCCCGGATCTGCTGTGTTAGCCTCTGGGCTGCCGAGCTTGCGAGGATGAAGGCGACCCAGGCCATGCGGCCACCTGTGCGGAAACTGGGAGGGCTTGCGGTGGCGTTCCTCGCCTTCGTCGCAGCCAGTCCTGTCCGGGCGGCGGAGGCAGGTGATCCACGTCTCGGCATCGCGCTGCCCCTATGGAGCGCCCTGCCCTTCCTTGGTATGCTCCTCTCGATCGCACTCCTCCCGCTCCTGGCACAGCGCTTCTGGCTGCGCCACTTCCCAAAGGTCGCAGCGGGGTGGGCGTTGGTCCTCGCGATCCCGTTCCTCGCGGCCTACGGCTCTCCAGCAGTCCACGCCCTCGCGCAGACCGCGATCGCGGACTACCTGCCGTTCGTGCTACTCCTCGGGTCCCTCTACTCGATCGGTGGCGGCATCCTGATCAGGGGTACCCTTCGAGGTTCCCCGCCGGTGAACGCAATGATCATTGTCGTGGGCACCGCCCTCGCGTCCTGGATCGGTACGACCGGAGCCACCGTCCTCCTCATCAGGCCGCTCCTGCGCGCGAACCGGCGCCGCCGCAACAGGGCCCATACGGTGGTCTTTTTCATCTTCCTCGTGGCGAACATCGGCGGAGCACTCACGCCGCTTGGCGACCCTCCCCTGTTCCTCGGCTTCCTCCACGGAGTGCCGTTCTTCTGGACCCTGCGTCTTTGGCGGGAGATGGCCTTGGTCGTCGCGTGCCTGGTCGCGGCCTATCTCGCGGTGGACGCCTGGCACTGGCGCCGAGAGGAGGCAGACGTCCGCGACGATCCCGAGGGACCGCGCGAGCCCATCCGCATCGAAGGCTGGCACAACCTGGCGTTCCTCGTGGGCGTTCTCGCCGCCGTCATTCTCTCGGGAAACTGGAGCCCCGGCTCCGTATCGATCCTCGGGGTGCAGCGAGGCATCGAAGGGCTGGTCCGCGACGGGGTCATGCTCCTCATGGCAGCGGGGTCGTGGCTTACCACCTCGCCTCAGCTCAGGGAGCAGAACGACCATGCCTGGGAGCCCATCCGCGAGGTGGCGATCCTGTTCGCGGGTATCTTCGTGACCATGATCCCCGTCCTCGCGATGCTGAGAATGGGCGATCGCGGAGCGCTCGGCTTTGTCATCCGTACGGTCCGGACACCGGCAGTCTTCTTCTGGGCTACCGGCGGACTCTCTTCGCTGCTTGACAACGCCCCCACCTACCTGACGTCGCTCTCGACCGCGCTCGGCCGCCTGCAGTACGGCCTGCCCGAGCACGAAGGGGTTCTGAGGCTGATCGGCGAGAGGCCGGAGATCCTGCAGGCCATTGCCACCGGAGCGGTGTTCATGGGCGCAAACACCTATATCGGCAACGCGCCCAACTTCCTGGCCAAATCGATCGCAGAGAGTGCGGGCGTCAAGATGCCCTCTTTCTTCGGCTACATCGTCCGGTACACCCTGCCTTTTCTGGTACCGGTGTTTGCGCTCGCAACCTGGGTGTTCTTTGCCTGACCGTGACGACCGTCAGTCGCTCCTCGCGGGCAGGCTGGCCGAGTATCGCGCGGGGTGGTACTGGAGCGCCCATGAGTGCTGGGAACGGGTCTGACGCACGCTCGACGGCGACGAGCGGCTATGGCTGCAGGGCCTCATCATGCTCTCAGCGGCGGTGTGGCACGCCCAGCGGGGACGCTGGCGGCCGGCACGCCGCCTGTTGATGCGGGGAGCGTCCCGGCTGTTGGACGGGCGCGAGGCCGTGACAGGCCTCACGGTCCCGCCGGACCTTGCGGACAGAGCGTAGGCCGCTGCGGCGATGCTGCGGCCGGCGGCCCCCCCAGTGTCACTGCGGTGGTGTTTGCGAGCGGGCGGAGCGCTGCGCCTGGCGGCGCAGCCTCGGGTCCTTCTCCTCGAGCTCCCGAACCAGGCGGACGGTTTCTCTGATGCGCCGCTCCTGCTCGCGCTTCTCCTTCGCCTCGCGTTTGCGCTGCGTGGCCGACAGGATCGCTGTGACCATCCTTCCGATCCGCCAGTGAAGGGCGGAGAGCGGCATCGCCGCTCCGCCGATCATCGCGCCCCAGAAGTTCGCTGATCCGACGGCGGCCTTGGTGAAGTCGGCCTTGCGGCAGTCGGCAAACCGGAATTTCGTGTGCTTGCAGTTGGCGCCCACGAGGCGCGTGAAGCGCAGGTCGGCGCGCGAGAAATCCGCGTCACGCAGGTCGGCCAGGATGAGGTCGCACCCGGAGACATCGGCGTCGATGGCAACTGTGCCCACGAGCGAAGCCTGCCGGATCCGGCTCCCCCGCAGGGTTGCGCCCGTCAGGATCGCCCCGTCGAGCTTCGCCCCCTCCAGGTTGACCTCGCGCATGTCGACCCCCTCCATGCGGGCCTGGTCGAACCGGAACCCCTTGAGACTACACTGGAGGAAGGTAGCGCCGGTGAGGTTCGCCCGCACCAGCGAGAGCCGGCCCAGCTTCGGCGACCTGAAGTCGATGCCGGCGAGCTGTGAAGCCGCCATCTGGGCGCCGCTCAGCTCGGTGTTCAGCAGCATAGCATCCCGGAAGTCGGCGGCCTGGGCGTCGCAATTCACGATCCGGGCACCCTCCAAATTGGCGAACCGGAACGTTGTGTGACTAATGTCCGAGCCGTCGAAATCCGCGCCGGGGAGCTCGGCGCGAAGGAAGTTGGCCTCGCGGAGCTTCGCCTTGACGAACCGGGCGCCGGCGAGGTTGGCACCCGGAAACTGGGCCCGGGTGCCTTCGATGTCCCCGAGGTTCGCTCCGCGCAGGTCGTTTCCGGCCAGCGTCACACCCTCCAGGTTCGCGCCTACGAGCGTGGCGTTCGCCAGGACAGCCCGGTCAAGACGCGTGCCCCTCAATGTCGCACCCGTCAGATCGGCGTCGGTGAGGTTGACGTTGTCGAAGAGCGCTCCCTCGAGGTTCACCTGGGCGAGCTTGGCTCCGGACAAGTCGCTGCCGGCAAAGTCGGCACCGCGGAACGTGGCACCGGTCAGCACCGTTCCCTTCATCGAGCATGCGCGGGCCTCGAGAAGGTCGAAGCGGACGCCGGTGCAGTCGGCGCTGTCCAAGACGGCCCCTCCGAGCGATGCGCCGTCCACCTGGGCGTTGGCGAGTGATGCGCCCGTGAGATCCGCTCCTTGCAGGTCGGCGCGCGTCATGATCGCTCGCGAGAGGTCCGCGCCGCGGAGGTTCCGGCCGCCCAGCTCCGCGTCCACGAGGTCGGGGATGATGCGAGAGTTCTCGGCACGCCATCGCGACCAGTCCGGTGTCAGCAGCAGCCGCACGTGCTCGGCGTTTGCCATGATCGAGATTCTAGCCTGTTTCCGCCGCCCGGGAGCCGGACCAGGTCCGGCGGGGGCGGGCGGACGGCCTACCCGACGGGGACACCGGGCCCCACACCGCCAGGGCAGCTCAAGGCCGCCGCCACGGCTTCGAGCTGGCCGCTGGCCGCAGCTGTCGCCGCGAGCGCACGGGCGGCCTCGAGTTCCCTCCGGTGCAGCCACAGGCTCGCGACGTGGAACTCCGGCCTCCCCCACTGCCGCAGCCCTGTGAACTCCCCCGGACCGCGGAGACGGAAGTCTTCCTCGGCGATGCGGAACCCGTCAGCCGTTGCGGCAAGCAACTCGAGCCGCTCTTTCGCCTCATGAGAGCACTCGGGGCCTGCCAGCAGCGCGCAGAACGACCGTCGTCTCCCGCGCCCGACCCGCCCGCGCAGCTGGTGGAGCTGCGCCAGGCCGAAGCGCTCCGCATTTTCGATCACCATCACCGAGGCGTTCGGAACGTCGACTCCGACCTCGATCACGGTCGTGGCGCAGAGAACGCCGATCTCTCCCGCGGCAAACGCTGCCATCGTCGCCTCCCGCTCGGCGGCCGGCGTGCGCCCATGAACCACCCCCACCCGGACACCAGGCAGGGACTGCCGCACAGCCCGCACATGAGTTTCAACTGCGCGCGCGGAGATCTTGTCCGACTCCTCGATCAGCGGGAACACCCAGTACGCCTGGCCGCCGCCGGCCACCTCCCCGCGCAGGAATTCGGCGAGCTTCGGCCGTGCCGAGTCGTCGCGGATCGCGGTACGCACGGGCGTCCGCCCGGGCGGCATCTCGTCGAGGACCGAAAAGTCGAGGTCCCCGTACAGCGACAGCGCCAGCGAGCGCGGGATCGGCGTCGCGGTCATCACGAGCAGATGGGGCGCCTCTCCTTTCTCGATCAGAGCCTGGCGCTGCGCGACCCCGAAACGGTGCTGCTCGTCGATGATCGCGAGGCCGAGCCGGCCGAATACGACCGCGTCTTCGAGCAGGGCGTGTGTGCCGACGACGAAGTGCGCACTGCCGTCCGCGAGACAGTCGCGCACCCGTCGCTTCTCGGCAGCCGCCAGCGACCCGATCAGAAGCTCCGGGCGGAACAACGTCGGCCCAAGAAGACCGGTGAGGGTCGAGTAGTGTTGCTGGGCGAGAAGCTCGGTGGGCGCGAGCAGGGCCACCTGATGCCCCGACGCAAGGACCACGAGCGCCGACAGTGCGGCGACGATCGTCTTGCCGGACCCGACGTCGCCCTGCAGGAGACGTGCCATCGGGTACGTGCGCTGCAGGTCCGACACGATCTCGGCGATTGCCCGCTTCTGCGCTTCGGTGAGGCGAAACGGGAGCACGCGGCGCGCGCTGTCGCGGACCTCCTCGGTGATGTTGCATATCGGCGCGCGCTGGCTGTGGCGCCGCCCTCGCTCCCGTTCGAGCACCAGGGCCAGCGCGAGCAGCTCCTCGAAAGCCAGCCGCCGGTGCGCCGGCGTCCGACGTTGAGCCAGCTGATCGAAGAAGGCATCCGTGGCGGGGACGCCGGCGCCGGGCGGCTGCGGGAAATGCACGCCGCTGAGGGCCTCGCCGAGAGGCACGAGGCGCAGATCGTCGGGCAGCATCCCTGCCAGCGGGTCTACTACCTGGCCCAAGCCCTCGAGCGCTCTGGAAACCAGGGTCCGCACCCGGCGCCCGCTCCAGCTCCCGAGGCGACGGTACATCGGCACGATGCGACCGAGGTGGATGGGCTCGCTCTCCTCGTCTTCGATCTCCCACTCGGGGGCGACCAGCTGCAGGCCCCACCCGCTGCGGGCAGGCTTCAGTGCCCCATAGAGCCAGACGCGCATGCCCTCGTGTAGCGTCGATGCGAGGTACGGCTGGTTGAACCAGACGATCGGCAGTGAGCCGCTTCCATCGTCGACCATCGCCTCGACGATCCGCAGCCGCCTGTTCCGCGCGCGGCGCTCGATCACCTGGACCAAGCGCCCACCCACCGTTGCCATCGTGTCGGGCTGGGTCAACGACGCGATCCGCTGCGGTTCGGACCGGTCCTCGTAACGGTGCGGCAGATTCCACAGCACGTCGCGGACCGTAGCCAGGCCGGCGGAGTTCAGTACCCGCTCACCCGCGGCGCCGACTCCCCTTATCGCCGACAGCGGGCTCGCGAAGGTGAGCTTCATCCGCCGCCGAAGATCACGTGGAACCTAAGGGTGACGAGCGCGAGTTGCACCGTGTCGCTGTCAGCGAGAGGGCTCGCCTTCAGGGGCTCCAGCCGGATGCCGTTCACGAAAGTCCCGTTGGTCGAAGAGCCAACCTCGGTGATCGTGAGTTTCCCCTCCGCCACGCGGATGGCGGCGTGGCGTCGGGAAACTGTGCGTTCCGGATCGAGGCGGCTGAGATCGATGTCGGGGGTCACACCAGTGACAGGGTCGTGGCGGCCCAGCGTGGTGTCCCCCTTCGGGCGGACCGGGAAAATCCTCCCGGAAGACTCGTGGACGAGGACTGCCCGCGCCTCTATCCCCTGGCTCGCAGGCGCGGGGGTGAGAGCGGCGAGCTCGGTTCGGGAGCCGAGCTCTTCGAAGCGGCGGTTGGTCTCGCGGAGGCGCTCCGAGAGCTTCATCATCATGCGGATCGCGATGTCGGGCTTACGCCGAAGCAGCAGGTCGAGGTCCGTCGTCCGGAGCTTCAGCACCTCGACCTCGTCGACGGCGGTCGCCGTGGCGGAGCGTGCCGGAGATTGGTTGAGCAGCGCGATCTCCCCGAAGAAGTCGCCCTTCTCAAGCACCGCCATCTCGCGCTCCTTGTCGCCGATGTGCAGGGAGATCCGGACGTGCCCCTTCTGGATGATGTACATCTCGCTTCCGAGATCGCCCTCGCGGAAGATCACGGACCCCGCGGCGAACCTTGCCAGCAGCTCGCTGAGCTTGCTCGACTCACCACCGCCGACGACCCGGACCTTCGGCACCTAACCACCTCCCCAGGCGATCTCGCCTCGGATCGTGTCCACCTCGACCTCGACTCCGAGCGGGAACGGGACGTTCACGCCCCCATGACCAAATGCCAGCCCTTCCACGACGACCGCGTCGGGCGCCGCCTCCAGCAGGAGCTCTCGCCAGCGCTCTCGCCAATTCGCCTCGCCCCGTCCGCACCGGGCCAGCCTTCCCGCAACCACGGCTCTCGCGCGCCCGAGTCTAGAGGACAGCCGCAGTTGGGTCAACAAACGGTCGAGCCTGTAGAGGGGTTCTCCCACATCCTCCAGGAAGAGGACGCACCCCTCGTAGTCCGGCTCGAACGGCGTCCCTGCGAGGGCTGCCAGGACCGAGAGCGTCCCTCCCGCCGAGACTCCTCGGACGACCCCGGGCCGGAGCACATCCCCTTTACCCAGCTCGAACAGCCTGCGCGCACCATGCCCGGAGAGCCAGGCCAGCAGCAACCCGGCGCCGCGGGCGTCGCGGGCCAGCGAGGCCGCCATCGGCCCGTGGAGCGTGGCTCTTGGGAAACGAGTGGCGAGTGCGGCATGCAGGGCCGTGACGTCCGAGAACCCCACCACCCACCTCTGCCACGACGCGAAGCGGTCCCACGGTAGGTCGGGAAGGAGGCGCATCGCGCCGTAGCCGCCGCGAGCAGCAACGAGAGCGTGAACTCCCTGATCGACTAGCCACACGATACCGTCGAGCCGTTCCCGGTCCGACCCCGCGAAGTATCCTGCGCGGGAGAGAGCGTTCGGAGCTAGAAGTACCTCAAACCCCTGCCCGCGCAGGAAGTCGACGCCTGCCGCGAGAGCTTCCGGCGGGCACGGGCCGGCGGGAGCCATCACGCCGATCTTCCCGCCGGGCGGCACCGGCTCCGGCAGCGGACGCACTCGCGCGCTCACCAGATGATTCTAGCCTGGACTGGTCCTGGGCCTTCTGCCGCGACGGCCCCGTGCCTTCATCGGCCACTCAGTTGCGAGGTACGATGTCTCAAGAGGACACTGATGCACACATGCCGAGCCCCATTGCGCACGTGGCAGCCGGGGCTTTCGTGATCTTGGCGGTCCTCTATGGGCTGACGTTTGTCCTCTTCTACGTGAGATTGCGCAAACGACACAAGGCTGAATGGGAGGCCATGGGTTCACCGAATCCG